>ENA-UESG01000006-UESG01000006.1-human-gut-metagenome-genome-assembly--contig:-NODE-6-length-279837-cov-21.906298_pt1 | contig 279837 bp, 220 predicted proteins | sample MGYA00243002_ERZ508003 | MGnify/ENA primary metagenome ERZ508003 (study PRJEB26167, sample SAMN06115514) | human gut metagenome | host: Homo sapiens | place: China:Shanxi | collected 2015-12-02... | reverse complement strand
CGCCGTCGTTCTTTCACAAACAAAACGCTTATAAGTCAGCCATTTTTCTGGCGGAACTTGTTTGTTCGCGTTTTTCAAGTCCAGCACCTGCTGCACTTGTAACCGAAGCTCTTCCATCTCAGCTTTATCGGCTTTAGGAGAGCTTAGGATGAGAAGGAACGGCGGCTCTTTTTATGAACGACGGGAATCTTCCGGGCGCCCCTCACGGTCTGCCTTTTCAGGTTCTCCTGCCGATTCGGCTTTCGTTGCATCCGCATCAGTCGGTTTTGAATCATGATTGAGCACTCCCGATTCAGATTGCTCCCCATGATCGGTCTTCTCCGGGCTCCTCGCCCCTGCATCCAGAACCTTTTGGATTCGAGTTCTGCGAAAGTCCGCCAATGCTTTGATCAGCAGTCCCTGAGCATAGGCTGCGAGCGACTGGCACAGTACCAATGTGAGCGACATGGCCGCTTCACTTCCGCTCGCCAACTGCGGCTGCACATAAACCAGCACCAGTGTTGCAATCGTATAGACCCAGCTGCGCAGCCACAGCTTGCGGTACTTCATCTCGTCTTCGGAAAGCGTTCCCTTTTGCAGCAGGAAGATTGCTTCGCGAATCGGCAGAGCGGCCCGAACCGCATTTTCGTCTGCCGCCAGACCAAGCCAGGACTGCGGATCCACGGCTTCTTTACGCATTTTGGCCGTGAGTTTGAGCATTCTCAAGGGCCAAAAGAGCTTCAGAAGCTGCACCCCAAGGAATAAGTTCGCAAACAGAAAAACAAATATGGCGAGCGCCCATTCCCAGGTAAATGACATAGCTTATGAGAAATCCGATCAAAGGTGGAGAAGGCTTCGGCAAATGACTAGGCCGGCCTTAGCTGATAAATTATAGATTTGCTGTTCCGTCAGACCATGGCTGGTGCTGACGCGGTTCGGCCGGCTGCACCCGGAAAGAGGCACTGTTCGGCAATACCTCATAGGTCAATGAGTTTACAGATACCCGAATACATTTCGGCAGGTATTGTCAAACAACCGTTTCTTTTTTAAGGGGATTGACCATGCCCGCCACCACCATCAAACCTGCCGCGCCGGCAACCGTCCTCTCCGCTTCAGCGCAGACCATCAGCCGCCGCCGGCTGCTTACAGCCGCAGGTTCCGCAGCATTGCTCACTGCGGGCGCAGCATTGACGCCCAAACCCGTTCGCGCGGCTGCCGTCGCCTCGAAAACACTCCGTATTGCAGCACTGCCGGCCATTGACGCGCTGATTCTCTATGCGGCTGAAGCTGACGGCATCTTCAAGGCTGAAGGTCTCAACATCGAAATTCTGCCGTTCAAAAGCAGCGTTGAAATGACTGCGGCCATCCGTGCAGAAAAAATCATTGGCCAGTACGCCAACATTCTTGGCACGATTGCGCAAAGAGCAAACGGCATTGGTCTCTCGCTTGCCGCGACGACCTGGCACACTTCGCCTGCGCAGCGCGCCTTCGGCTTTGCCGTATCACCGAAGTTCGCCGATCAAATCACTTCTATTGAAGTCTTGAAGGGCCTCACGGGCGTAAGTTCAACGCGCAGCCGCGGCACCATTATCGATTGGATGATTTACCGCATGAAAAATGCCATCAATCTGCCCGAAAAGACGCTCGACCAAATCGAAGTCGCTCAGATTCCGATCCGGCTGCAGATGCTGCTCACCGGGAAAATGCAGACGGCCCTCTTTTACGAGCCGCTTCTTACCCTCATTGAGTCAAAAGGCGGACGCGTCATTTGGGATGACCGTCAGCTCAATGAGCCGCTCTCCGAAGTTGCGCTCACAACGCCCTATCTCACGCCTGACTTCGTGCTGCCCTTCCGGGCCGCACTGGCCAAAGCTGCCAAGGCGATTGATCAGGACCCGCAGAAATACGTTCCCATCCTTTCAAAGAAGGGTCTTGTGCCGCCGGCTGTTGCAAACACCTATAAACTTCCCAAATTCTCTGGGTTCGCAACGCCGGACGGACTGCCGCCGCTCCCAACGGATGCGCTCGTTCAGGAGGCGGCTGACTGGCTGGTTAAAGTCGGCATCCTTAATCAGGCACCCGACATCACAGGAACCATCTGTAGGCTATAAAAAATGACCATTGCTCCTGAAGCCCGAACCTGCGCAGCAGAGCTCAATGTCAAGGATCTTGCCATTGGCCATAATGGCAAAACGTTGCTTAAGCATCTGACATTTTCTGTGCCGGCTGGTTCCTCGCTTGCCATTGTCGGCGAATCCGGCTGCGGCAAAAGTACGCTGCTGACGACGCTGGCAGGTCTCCTGCCGGCGCTCGACGGTGAGTTGTCTTGGCGTGATGCAAAAGGCAGCGCGATCAAGCACCCGAATTCGAGCTTCGTCTGGCAGCAGCTTGGACTGCTCCCTTGGAAAACGGTAGAGAAAAATCTGACGCTACCGCTTCTGCTCTCACAGCATAAAATCCCGGCAGCTGACTGCGCCCACCGCGCAGCGGCCATGATTGAAGAATTGGGTTTAAGCGGACTTGAAAACCGTTGGCCGGCAACGCTTTCCGGCGGTCAGCGTCAGCGCCTCGCACTGGGTCGCGCGCTGATCGCGCAGCCTGCAGTGCTCTTTATGGATGAACCGTTCTCCGCACTGGATGCACTGCGCCGCGAACGCCTTCAGGACTTTTTGGCCGGCATGCGCCGCCGTCGGCCCACCACCATGATTTTCGTGACGCACGACATTGGTGAAGCGGCATTCCTTGCTTCGGATATTCTGCTGCTGGGAGCGGGCCCCTCGAGACTGCTCGAGCATTACGCCAATCCAGCCTGGCGCTCGTCCGAACAATGTGCGGACCGCGATTCGCCAGAGTTTGTCGAATCTGTATACCACATTCACAATGTGCTGCGGCAGTGCGCCGCGCACAACGCCGCGTCTTGTGAACCCGCCGGGAGTGCCGCCTGATGAAAGCCTCCATCTTTATTCGCTACTTTTGCGGCTCTGTTGCTGTTTTGCTGCTTTGGCAGCTCGGAAGCGTGACTTTAGGATCGGACATTCTGCCCGATCCCCTGCGGGCGCTCGGCGGCTTCTGGGATGCCCTCAAAGATCCGGAATTCATTGGTCACATCGGTCTGAGTCTCTACCGGCTCCTCACCGCGCTCGCACTCGCCATTGCGGTTTCCTTTCCGCTCGGCGTCCTTTTGGGACACAGCAAAGCCGCTGATTGGCTGGGCGCACCGGTGACATTCATCACGCTGCCGCTTCCGAAAATCGTGCTGCTGCCCGTTTTCTTTACCATCCTTGGGCTGGGCGACTCGTCACGCATTCTGCTGATTGCGCTGGCTACGGGCTATCAGATCCTGGTAATCGTGCGCGAATCCGCTCTGGCACTCAATCCTTCCTATGAACTTGCCATGCGTTCAATGGGCGCAAGCACTGCCGAGCGCGTTCTTCACGTTTACATTCCCGCGGCGCTTCCCTCACTCTTCATGGCCTTGAAGGCTGCTTCCAGCACCGCTGTTGCCGTACTCTTTCTCGCAGAAAGTTTTGCTACCGATGCCGGTTTAGGGTGGTACATCATGAATGCCTGGGGACTGGGCGATATGGACGGCATGTTCGTCGGGATTCTCGGCATGTGCGTGTTGGGCGTTGCGCTTTACGCGGGCATTGGTCTTCTCGAGCGTTTGGCCTGCCCCTGGGCATTGCAAAAATAAAAGGACTGCATCACCTGTCCGCACTGATCTGAAATTTGAAGCCGGGCATCCAAAGACCAAACGTCTTATGGATGCCTCACTTCACAACGAAAAAAGAGAGCGGACTTAAAGTGCATCACAGATTTAGTGATGCTTAAATGAAGATCATACGATCGTCATGCCTTCGGCCAGCATAGGATGGATATCTGCGAGCTGAGGAATAACGCGTTTCCTCAAGCCATTTTGGAGAGCCTCAACTGCCTGCTTGGCTGCCCGGCAGAATCCTCGAGACCGAATTGCCGCATACTGCCGTCTCTGCGCGGAGACGAAAGGCAATTGAGTGAACCGCAGGTCATCGCAAAAATCTCGTCCCATCCAAATATTGGACGGCAGAAGCAATGCCCAGCCGAGTCCCTGAGCGACAAGACCCATCATGGTTGTCGAGGACTCTACTAAGACGCTTCGCTGCGGCGAGATGCCGGCACTGCGTAGAATACGTTCTGAAATCAGCTTGTCGCTTGCCGCTGTCGTATAAGAAAAATAAGGCAAATCGCGCGCAAGCTGAAGAAGATCCGCCGGCGTCGAAACAGTCTTCGTATTTGATGCGGGCGTCACAAGGAAGAAAGATTCAGCAACGACCGCCTCTTCCGTCACTCCATCCATATCCGGGAAGCTCACCGGTGAAATGAGCAAGTCGAAATCGCCGTTTTTAAACTGTTCACTCAGCTGCAGTGCCATGGCCGTGCGTACCGACAATTGCTTCGTGCAGGGAAAAAGCGCTCCCACGATATCAGCCCCGACCGTACAGCTGACGCTCTCAGCCAGCCCCAGCCGCAAAAGCGGGAGGATTGGCGAAGATGCCGTAACCGCCGTTTCCAACTCTCGAGCATCCCGCAGCAGTGCTCTCGCACCGTCGAGCAAATTACGCCCCGCTCCCGTAAGCATTACCGGGCGGCTTTTTCGGCTGATCAACGAAACCGCTAACTCTTCTTCCAAGGCCCTGAGCGCCTGAGAAGCGGCCGATGTCGTCATTCCCAAGCGCTTCGCAGCTTCAGTGAAACTTTGAGTATCTGCCAAGGCCACAAAAACTTCTAAAGATCCTAGGTTCCGGATACCCATGCTGCTGCCCTCCTTCTGCAGAAAGTCTAAACCACATTTTTAGTTTTACTTCACTTGATGGTTCTCGAACAGCTTCTGCGCAACGATACCGTCGTTCGTTCAGAAAGCATCTCTAGGTCTTGTGAGACAGAAGCATGAATCAACCGACACTTCTTTCAGCCATAGCACGATGGATAGTCTCCGCTGACTTTCCGGATCTTCCGGACGGTGAAATAGCCGCGGCGCGTGCAGCTCTGACGGATTTTGTTGCGGTTGCCGCAGCCGGATCCGGTACGTCCGTGGTGAGAAATGCGGCTGCGTATGCAGCACAAAACGAAAGAGCTGGCGGTTGCGTTCAGCAGCTTGGACGCTCGGTACGTTTCAGTCCTCGAACTGCTGCATTCCTCAACGGAACGGCGGCTCATGCACTCGATTTTGATGATGTAAGCTGGACCACCATTGGTCATCCAACGGTTGGAATTGCTCCGACCGCTTTGTCTCTAGCCGTTGCTCAAGGACTCTCCGGACGTAAATTTCTGACTGCATATGTCGTCGGAGCGGAGTGTGCACATCAGATCGCACGCTGGACAATGCCCCAGCTCTCTGAGCACGGTTGGCACACCACTTTAGCCAACGGCGTGTTCGGAGCAGCCGCGGCAGCAGCCTGGCTTCTGAAAACAGATGTATTAACGACGACCAATGCCTTGGCGATAGCAGCCAGTCTTGCTTCAGGTATTCGTGTCAACTTTGGTTCACAAACCAAAGCAATCCACGCGGGGCTCTCCAATCTGCACGGAATGATGGCCGTTGAGCTCGCAGCGGCAGGAATCACCGGCAAAGACGACGCTCTTGAAGCTTCGGACGGCTATGCGGCATGCTTTGCCGCCCGTCTTCCAAGAGAAAAATGCACCGTCGATTTAGGCTGCCGTTGGGACTTAATGGAAAACGGACTCGTTTTCAAACAATATCCCTGCTGCTCCGGCACGCATCCCGCTTTAGACGTTTGGGGAGAGTGGGCAGATAAAGTGCACCCCAAACTGGAAGACATTGAAGCTGTACACCTGGGGGTCAGTCTTCTCGGTCCGCGTGAACTGATCAGTCACTGCCCGCGAAATGCAGTCGAAGCAAAGTTTTCTATGGAATTTGCTCTGGCATCTCGTCTGGTCTACCAAAGAACCGGCATTGAGGAATTCACTGACGACAAAGTGCTTGATTGTCGAATTCAAGCTCTCATGAAGAAGATGACGATGGAAATAGATCCCGACCTAGCCAAGTTGGGTTTCATCGGCACAGCGCCCGTTCGAATTCGCATAAAAACCAAATCCGGCGTCGTATGTCTGGCCAACGATCTCGCTAAAGGCAATCCCGAAAAACCGCTATCGGAAAGTGATCGAAAAGCGAAGTTTTCATCCTGCGTCAGCCCTATTGCCGGCAGCGAAACTGCCGCACGTTGGTGGAACGAGCTAACCACTCTTGAATTGCTGTCTCCAAATCAACTTTCTCTATTGGGCGCGCTTTAAGAATGCCCATTTTTTTGACAACCAGAGGAGCAATCAAATGCATTGGCTAGAAATTTTACTGCTCGTAGGCATCATCGCCTACAGTGCCAAACTCGGAGGCATCGGCGTCGGTATGGCCGGCGCTGTCGGCATGATCGCCGCAACTGCCGTTTTCGGACTAAAACCCGGATTCATTCCGGTAGACGTCATGCTCATCATCATGACCGTCATTCTGGCCATCAGCGTCATGCAGCGCGCCGGCGGCCTTGCGTTCATGGTGAAATGCGCCGAGAAACTTCTGCGGAACAATCCGAAATACATCAACGCACTTGCACCAGCTGTCTGCTTCATGCTGACGACTTTGGGCGGGACGGGCTATATGGCAATGAGCGTTTTAAACGTCATTCAGGAAGTGGCCAAGGAAAATAATGTTCGGCCTGCCCAGCCCCTGACGAGCAGTGTCATTGCAAGCCAAATTGCGTGTACCGCGAGCCCCATTTCTGCCGCTACCGCAGCGATGTTTGCAGTGGTCGAACCGATGCATGTTTCTTTCGCTGCAGTACTGCTTGTCATCATCACGACTAGTGCATTTGCCGCCGCCATCTGTGCGGTCATCTCGAGTCTGCAGGGCAAAACAGATCTTTCTCAAGACCCGATCTTCCTGGAACGGATGAAAAAAGGACTGGTCTCCATGCAGTCCAAGGAAGAAAAAACGAAGCCTGCCACTCACGAAGCAAAACTATCCGTGCTTATCTTTTTGAGCGGCGTATCGGTCATTGTTCTTTTGCTGCTCTTTAAAAATCAAATTGGTCACACGCTCAGCAGCCGGGACCTCATCGTCATGATCATGATGTTCTGTGCTTGGCTGATGTACCTCTTTTGCAAAGTGGATCTCGCCACGATCAAAGACGCCCCCATCTTTAAAAGCGGAGCCGAAAGCCTGATAGTCGTACTCGGCATTGTGTGGTTTTCCTCCACCATCATCAATGCGCATCTCCAGGAGGTCAAGGAATCTGCTGTAGCACTCCTCGAGCAGTATCCGTATCTCTTGGCCGTGGTGTTCTTCTTGGCGTCTTCCGTCCTCTTCAGTCAGGGATCAACCGCTGCCTTGATCTGTCCCGTTGCGGCAAGTCTGGGGGTTGACGCGGCCACAATCGTGGGATCCTTCGTTGCCTGCTCTGCTCTCTACATCACGAACGTTTACCCGACAACGGCCTTTGCAATTTCGTGCGACGACACGGGTTCCTTCATGGGCCGCCGCTGGAACGGTTCTTTTGTCATCAATCACCCCTTCTTCATTCCTGGGTGCATCAGTCTTGCAGCCGCGGTGCCTTTCGGCTTAATGCTGGCTCGCATGCTGCTCTGACCTACCCGAAATAACCCACTCATCTTGTTTCCTACAGGAGTTTTTCGAAAATGACCAATATGCGAATCGAACGCGATTGCTTGGGCGAAATGGAAATTCCCAACGACCGCTATTACGGCATTCAAACCATCCGCAACATGAAAGTATCGGGAGCAGCAGGCTTTCCTGTCGTTGCCTATCCTGACATGCACAAAGCACTGTGCCAAATCAAAAAGGCCTGTGCCAAAGCGAATGCCGAAATCGGCGCTATGAAGCCTGAAATCGCCCAAGCGATTTCCGCAGCCTGCGCCAAGGTGATCGCCGGCGGCTACGAAAAGGAATTTCCGCTCGACATGTGGCAAGGCGGCGGCTACACATGCGTCAATATGAATGTCAACGAAGTGATCGGCAATCTGGCAAATGAAATTCTTACCGGTCACAAAGGACAGGACATGGTCCATCCCAATACCCATGTCAACATGGCGCAGTCCACTAACGATACGATTCCTTCCGCAACGCACCTGGCGATTGCACCGCGGCTTGACAAAATTGTTTGCGAAGCCGAAAAGCTCGCCGACGCCTTCGATGCCAAAGCGAAGGCCTTCGAACACATCGTCAAAGTCGGACGTACCTGCTGGCAAGACGCGCTGCCAGTGACCCTTGGACAGGAATTTTCGGGGTTTGCTTCTGCGATTCGGCGTCAGGCACGAGCACTAAAGGCTCTGCGCCCGGGCTGCTTTGAACTGATCATGGGCGGCAACGCCGTCGGCACCGGTCTCGGAGCCCAACCGGGTTACATGGAGGCCTTTTATAAGGCAATTTCAGCCGAACTGGGCGAACCTGTCAGGCCCAATCTCAACCTTTTTGACGGCTTCCAGAATTCAGACTTTATTCTCACCGTTTCCGGCGCCGTGAAAACCATTGCCGCCACACTGTCTAAGATCTGCAAGGATCTGCGGCTTATGAGCTCCGGTCCGCGGGCAGGCTGGATGGAAATCAACCTTCCCGCTTGTGCTCCGGGCAGCTCCATCATGCCGGGAAAAATCAACCCCACCGTGCCTGAAATGGTCATCCAGATCGGACATCAGGTCTGCGGCAATGATGTCGCCATTACGATGGCTATTGATGAAGGCGAACTCGACCTGAACGTTTGGGACGCTACGTTCTACAAATGCCTCTTTGAAAACCTCCAGCTCGTTGGTGAAGAAATCGTGATCCTGCGCCGCGACTGCGTCGAAGGCATCACCGCCAACGAATCTCGCTGCAAAGAAGAAGCCGAAAGCTCCATCGCACTCTCGACGGTAGTCGCAGCGACCTTTGGATATCCCCAAGGCGTTGAAGTCGCCCACTACTGTGAAAAGCACCGCTGCAATGTGAAGGATGCTGTTGTCGCGATGGAACTCATGACGCAGGAACAAGCAGAGATTTTGGTTGATCCGTCCCTTATGGCTAATCCTGAAAAGATGGCTCCGATTGTTGCAAGGTTCAAAAAAGAACTGGGAATTCTCATCTAAAACAATAGAAAGTCCCTCACAGAACGGTACGGCTAAAGCTCAGCAGAGCCGTACCGTTTCTTGCACAGCCGTCCAAATCAGAGGAGAGTAAACAATCATCTTAGTGTTTGATGCTTATTAACTCACCGCTTCCTGCTTGACTTCCGGCATCGACACTTCAGCAGTCTTCTCGATGCCGGTCTGCACTGCAGTATCGAGCGGCACTTCGTGCGGTTCAGCAGGCTGAACTTTAACTGTGCGCCGATTGATCAGCTGGTCAATCCATTTGGCAAAAAGTCCTATCATCAGCGCTGAGGCCAGCGTTCCCTCTCGAATACCAATCAAATGACCCATCTCAAGCAATGCCATCAGTGCAGCAACAGCTGTGAGAGAAATATCATTGGCAATTTTCATTGATCCGAAAGAAGACTTCACAAGTGCTGCAATGGCAATCACAAAACCTTCTCCTGGCTGGACAATTGTTTTAGAGCGAATCTGAATAACAGTGCCGAGTGCCAGAATGAGATTACCAAAAAGAGAAAGCATAGCCGCCAAAAACCAATTCGGCATCTGGACATCGCCTACGAGATGCATTGACAGATCAATGAAAGCGCCGAAGATGAAACCAATTGGAATTTGCAGCAGATTAAATGGCGAATACCGGCTGCGCAGCACCACAATCTGCCCAGCAACGAAAAAGAAGTTGAGTATCACCGTACAGGTGCCGAACGACAACCCCGTTATCGCAGAAGCCGTATATGGAACTGTACTGATCGGCGTCGTGCCTAATCCTGCCGTCGTCGTACAGGCGATACCGAAAGCGGCAAGAAACATGCCGAAAATGAGAAGTACTGTGCGGCCGATGATGTGCTTAAAACGCTGACGACGAATAGTGGTCATGGAATGCTGAGATACGCTTAAAAGAAATGGAAGAAAAACCGCCGACAACTCGAAAATGTCCGAGAAGTCGGCGGAAAAGAACCTTCAGCTGAGGAATCCATGGAGTCGCTGGATATGAACTGAAGGAGAGGAGAACGTTTTAGAGGTCCATCTTTTCAACTGCATTCAATGCAGCATGACGGCCCGAATAGCATGAAAATCCGAAGGCATAGCCAGAAGTCCAAGTCGTATAGGTATGACCAATCATGCGGCTGACTTCTAGACCAGTGGCATAAAGTCCTTTAATAGGCTGATTCTTAGTATTGAGCACTTCAAAATCACGATTGACATTCAAGCCGCCGAATGCCGTGAAGAAGGCGGAGGTGAGACGGATGGCATAGAGTTTCTTCGTGTTGATCGGGCGCATGTATTTCACGTCCTTGAAAAACTCGCCGTCATGCCCTTCGGCGCAGCCGCGGTTGTATGCCGTCACTGCGGCCTCAAGATTCTTAGCCGGAACCCCGAGCTTCTTGGCCATGGCGGAAACCGAGCTTGCAGCGAAGAAACTGTCGCTTCCCTCATCCAGCGCGGTCTTGATTTCCTCCTTCAGCTTCGTGAGTTTGGCGCCGACCGGCACCAGGACGCCGACACCGGAGTCAACGCCCTTTTCGATCATGTAGTCGACCTGAGACTCGTCGAAAATAGACCAAGCCGTGTGGCCGAGCTGGGTATAAACAGCATTCGCGGCCTGAGAGAAAGACATGGCAACGTCTTCATTGACAAAGCGGCTGCCGTCGGAATTCACCCAAAGCGCAACCGGCTGCCATGCTGTGGTATAGACATTCGAGAGAAGCTTAATGCCTTTGCCTTCCGAAGACAGATGTGCCACGAAGCTCACCGGACCGCGCTGAGCACCCGCCGCAACAGCCATGGAAATACCGTCGCCGGTCTTATTGACATTGACGGATGAATGCCAGTGTTTGGCGTCACGATGCGCCCATTCAGCCACTTTTTCATTGCTGTCAGAGATGGAACCGCTCGCCAGAATGACCGCCTTGGCGTTGATCGTGTAGTCATCGGTCTTGCTCTTGGCCTTAACGCCGACAACGGCGCCGGACTTATCCGTAATGAGACTTTCTGCCGGCGTGCCCGTGAGCGTTGTCACGCCGAGCTTGTCGCACTGATCCTTCAAATTGGCAACAAGCGCCGCACCGTGATTCTTGCCTTTATATTCACCGATCACATGCCAAGTCGCTTCTTCCCATGGCGTCATGCGGATGACGTCGAATTTGACGCCGTGCTTCATGAACCAATCGACATTGTCAGCCGACCCGTAAATATAGTCGCGCATCATCGGAACATTGACTTCATACATGTGCATTTCACGGGCATGCTTAAAGGCCTCTTCGCGAGTAAGCGTGTCGCTGCGCAAACGGTTGAGTTCGGATTCGACAGCAAAGATGCCTTCGGCAAAGTTCGAAGCGCCGCCGACGAAGAAATTCTTCTCGAGAAGCACTACATTGGCACCTTTTTCAGCAGCCTGAACGGCTGCCGTAAGTCCTGCAGAGCCAGCGCCAACAATGACGATGTCCGTGGAAAGCGTCTTCTGTGCAGCAATGGCCGGTCCGCAAACTGCTGTGCAGACAAATCCAGCTGCAAGTGCAGCAGACAAAATGCGTCGAGAGATAATCCACATCCTTCGAATGTTCCTCAGCAATGCTCGCCAACCGACAGGTCTGCAAGTCATGAATGAATAAAAAAGAGCTGCCAAACCGACAACAGTGAAAACCACCGTACCTTCATCCTTGATGCTGCTCGGTTTGGCGCACTCCAAATTTCACTTCATCCGTAAGGGCCCCGTTGTTGAGCGCTCAACGATTCGGGCGTTTTTTTGCGGCATGCTGCTGACTGCATCTTCAGCACTGTTGAACACTCAAGAGCTGCCGTTCAAGGCAGTCAACAAAGCCAATTTGGCAGTCCTTCAGAACGAAGCCCGCTTCATTAGATCAATTTGAGAATTTAAAAATGCAGACATCTACATTTGTCAAATCTGTATGTGCCGTCTACTTGGTGCTGACCGCTGGGCTGACCTTAGGGGCCGGCCTTTTGGTATAGGGTGACGTCGATCTTTTATGCGGCGGTCAACAATATGGGCGACAAACGACCGCTGACTTCGGGCGGCTTGACCGGGAACTCTGCCGGTATGCGTCATCTGCTTTTGAGCCGCTCAGCTCAGTCCTGCCCGCTTTCTTCGAAGCTCTGCGTAGTGCTCGATCGGTTTGGGCTCAGCCTTGAGGCCTTCAGGTGAGGAACGCAGGTTTTGGTTTCCGCAACCCCAATCCCAAACCGAATCAAAGAGACGGCCGTGCAGATAAAGCTTGCGGCCGTCTTTTCGTGCGTCGCCAAGCTTTATCCAATCATTAACCTTCGTGCTCACCCAACTGCGGTCCGCTGACAAAATCCGCGATAGTTCCGTAATGGTGAGCCCGAGCGGACATAAGTTCCAGCCGCCGCGCTGCAGTTCAGCGAAGCTGGTTATGGCTGACAACAGAAAAACTCGCAGACGCGCCTCAAGATCAAGCGTGAAGTTAGCAAGCATGCCTTCCAGTGCGGACTCCTGCTTCAGGATGGCGAGGTCAGCATAAATTTCCATCATTTCAACGGACGCACGCAGTGATTCCAGGAAACGTGCGCGCGGAACAATCAAGACGCTGGAAGGCCGGATGAAATCGACTTGGACGGCTACGCGGTGCGGGTTAAGTGCATCGAGGTCACCTAAGGCTCGGCCCGGAGCAAGCAAAGCGAAGATATGCGTCTGCGACTGCACGTCCAGACAAGAGAATGTGGCCAATCCTTTGGTGAGAAAGCCGACTTGGGCCGCATCTCCCTTGCCGCCGTGCTCCATGACGGCACCTTTGGCAAAATCGCGGATTACACCATAGCGGACAAAGATTTCCTGAATTGCCTGAGGTTCGGGCGGGAAAATCCACGGCCGCATACGGAAAACCTGACGCATGCAATGAGTCTCCATTAGAAAACTGCTGAGGACAATATCAGAATCGGCGTTCGGGAGTAGATAGATTCAGCAATTCGTAAACTGCATTAATACAAAACGAGGCAGATCCGCAGACCTGCCTCGTTTGGATTGGAGATGATGCCGGCCAACGAGGCCGATATCCGTCAGAGGTTACTGATTAAATGCCTTATCAAGACTCACAGGCATTGCCTGGTAGCCCATCGAATCGATCAGCTGGATTTCGACGGCCGGTTCGGTTTCGCCCCACTTAAACTCTTCGATGAAGGGCGAAGCGCTGCCAGCCTTTTCACCGGGCTTCAATTCAGACGGACGGCGTCCCATACCGGCAGTGGCCGAATAGACCATGATCGAATCCTTGTCCGCGCAGTACTTGGTGAGCGACGTCACCGGGCTGTACCACGGGAAGCCGCGTTCCTTGCCGTATTCCCAGACCTGCTCAATGGTCTTCTTGTCCTGATCAATACGGTAGACCACAGCACGCGAGTACTTCATTTCGGCAAGCGCCGGCTGATCCATGCCGCGGGCATCACCGTTGTCGAAGGCGGTGACGTAAATCACATGCTTATCGGACTTCTCGTCAATGCGGAAGGCCGTATGCTGCGTCCACGTGTAGTCGAAATCCCCTTCGCAGGTGGAGCCATGGCAAGCGATCGGCTTGCCGTCCTTCACCGGCGTGAGGAGTTTTTCCTTCCAGCCGTCGCGCCAGCCTTCCGGCGAGGAGAAGATCCACTTGATCTTCTTATCGCGGCCGATCTTAATAATGGCTGACTGATGGCGCGAGCTGATAATGATGGAGTCGTCGGTCGGATCGTAGTCAACTGAATTGACGTGCGCCCAGTTGCGGCCTTCGCCCGTGCCAACGATATCACCGAACTTATCACTCGTTTCAAGCTTTGCAAGATCTGCTGCCGACATCGTCTTGCCGGCCTGCGACGCATCAATGTTGAGGCAGACAGCACCCTGGTCGAGCACCTTCATAACGTTGTCACGATACGGATCCAGGATCTCCCAGAGACGCCATTCATCGACAACCTTGCCGTTCTGATCGATTTCAGCGATCACGTCGCGAACGGTATGGACACGCTTGCCGTCGGCACGGCGGTGGTCAGAGCTCGCAACACGGATGAACGAATGTCCGTTCTGTGCATTGTCGAGCGAATGCGAGAAATCAGAATAGCCGACCGGGAGACGGCGGTTGTAAATCTCACGCCCCATCAAGTCGTACTTGACATAGCGCTGACCGTAACCCCAGGTGATGTTGCCGTCCTCATCCTGCTGGAACCCCATCATGACGCCGGAGTGATAAATGGTCTCGACGTTGTAGATCGGTTCAACGTGCATGTACCAGCGCACTTCGCCCTTCGTGTCGATAATGGCATTCTGCGGATAGAAGTTCCACTCCATCGCACCGCCCATCGGATTGTTCCAAACTGCGCGCGTGGCCTTGGCGTACTGCTGCATCAGATTGTTGACGAGATAAAGGCGGTCGGAGAACTTCGCATCAACCTTAGTGACCTTCGTCTCAAACATATTGTGATGAAGACCCGGTGAACCGCTCACTTCATGGTAGACGGGCGCAGCGTAGATCTTGTAGGTGTCCGTGAACTTTTCGGTCTTACCATGGAACTTCCGGGTGTAAGTCGTTTCCACGGTATTCATGTAGTCCGGGTAGAGGCCGAAAACCGGAATGCCTGCATGAGTGAGCAATTCAGAGCGGCTCACCTTGTACTTAATTTCCTGACCCTGAGGTTTCGGAACAATGCGCACCGTCGCTTCAGTGAGCTCATAGCCGCCGTTGCGGATGATGGCCGTGAGCGGAGCAATGCTGTAGGGATTCACAATCACTTCACCGATGTGACCCTGCGTCGCGAAAGACACGTGAGGTCCCGAAGAGCCGCCAGAGGCATGTGCGGCGGTAGCGGGCAGCGCACTGCTGACAGCAGCTGCAACGGCGCCAAGGAAGAATGAACGGCGACCGATCGTGATGTTCTTCATGATTTGAATTCCTATGAAGGAGCGATTCCCCAAACAGAACCGCATTGCCAAAGTGAGGATGAAAGGATTAACTCAACGTTTTCGAGCGTTTTAGGGCAGCGTTCTGCGCCTTAAACACCAGTACGGAGTGCAGTCACTGCGCTTTGTCTTTCATCCACAGGCTCACAGTCTAAGTAGATCTTTCGAACTAACCCATTCGGATTTTCAACCTCTTTTTCGTAAAATAGCTCAACAAGTCTTTTACGATTTCCGGAATTGATTGGAAAACACCTGACGCCATGCTTGACCTGAAAATCAATCACCTCCAACTGCTTGCACAAATTGTTTCGACGGGCTCACTCACCGAAGCGGCTCAGAATCTCGGACTGTCTGCCGCAGCCGCGAGCCGAATGCTCAAGAAGCTCCAAACGGAAATGAATGATCCGCTCTTCATCAGAGTCTGGCGCGGATTAACGCCTACCGACACCACCACGATGATGCTGCCGGTGGTGCGAGAACTGCTTGACCAAATGGAGCGGCTGGAATATCAAAAATCCTTCACGCCGGCGAAACTCTCCGCCACCATCACCATCGGCGCTGCCGACAATTCCGTCATCAGCATTCTTCCGCCAGTCGTACGTGCCATTCGCGAACAAGCGCCGAAAGTAAACTTCCGAATACTTCCGCTCGAGAGCCGTCAGTTTCAAAAACTCGCTGACGGCGGCATGGACTTTCTTCTCTACCCGACGCAGAACCTGCCGGATCTTCCGACACATTTTTTTGGTCTCAATCTTTTTCGTATTGAGCGATCGGTACTGATGAACCGTGCCCATCCGCTCATCAAAGCGTACGCGGCAGGACAAACGCTCAAACCCGAAGACTTCCGCAAATATCCGAGACTTCTTGTAAAGCTTCAAGATTCAAGCCGCGGGGCAATTTATGACGTTACGGTACCCGATCCTCGCTTAGGCGAAGCCTTTATCGAGCTGCCTTACTTTCTCGGAGCCCCCTATTTCCTCGAAGGCACAGAGTACACGCTGGTGCTGCCGACACGAACCGCGAAATCCTTTGAGAAACAATTCCCCAATCTCGCTGCGGTCCCTTATCCGGGCGAATACAGCGAAAACTTTGCGCGGCTGATCTGGCACGAGCGAAGCGACAAGAGTCTCGTCATGCAATGGGTACGTTCAATGTTCGCTCAGCATGCCGGGGAGTTTGACCGTTGACGACATTCCGGTACGAATGGCTTTTGAGCTCTTTTGAGCTGTTTGACAGCCGCCTCAATCAACAGCTAACAAGCTTGCCCGCGGCCAGTCGCCATTTCCAGAGGAGCGCCGAACAACGCATGAGGGGCCGTCCTCTACGAGAACGACCCCTGCGACTTAACGCCTCATGCGGATCAGCACCAGCATCAGGACAACCGCAGCGAGGAAGAGACCATCAATATGGACTCCGCCCTCAATTGCGATCGAAACCTGCTGTGGTATGATCTGACACGAAGCAAGGGGACTTTCTTTCATATCGCACCTTGCTTATTGACTTAGCCCATCGTTGCAGCGGTGGGCTTTGTCGTTTTACAACCCCTTTGGGGGCCCGTTCACGGTCTAAAAGACCATGAATCCCTTTCCTCGCGCGCGGTAGGTATGAACGGGCGGCCCGCATGCTTTCAGTCCCGCTTCGTGCCGACGCGCATTACTGCACACGAACGTATACGACTGTGCAGTCCTTTCTTGGGCCCCCTTCCCTTACGCCTTTTCCCGGCCGCGGCCCTTCTGGATCTGCCTGAGTTTGCGGCGCTTTTGCTGCGAACGCTCATGACGGCCGAGAGTCAAGTCATTTCGGGCAGCGTCGTTCTCTGCGGCGCATCTAAAGACGAATAAACCAACCCGCCGTTCGGCCATAACGTCAGTACAAGATCGATCGAGGCAAAGCGTTCTGCTGGAGGGCATTCGGCAGCATGCTCGCTCGTGCGCAGACCCTCCCTAAGATGAACCCCCTATTCCTTACTTGTTTAGTCATGTATTACTCCCTCATCCGTTGACGTCGATCGCTCACAAGGGCAAAGTATGCAGTGTGCATTGAGCACATAAACCAATGTTTGACCATCAAAGGAGAACCGAAATGAAGGAGCTGTGCAGTATGTGCTGTTGTAGTGACTTCTACCATCCGGTTCAAAGAATTTGATTCGGCTTCAGACAGACTGAACATACGCATCAACTTACAAAAGGACCGGCTGGCTCGCGGTCCTTTTTTGTTGCCTCTCAACTGAGACGCTTAAAAGTTCGCCCAAGCCGCCGTGCTGAGTTAATTGCTTGATTTGGCTTTTATGGGGAAAGTTCTTCCCCTCTATTACGAAGGAGCGCTGCTGACACTCCGTGTAGGTGCGATTGGAATACTCCTCGCACTTGCCGTCGGAATGGTCACAGCTGTCGCCCGTTATTGGCGGATTCCAATCCTCAATACGGCAGCGGTCATTTATACGGAATTCTCGAGAAACACCCCGCTTCTCGTGCAGCTTTTCTTTCTGTATTTTGGTCTCCCCAAAGTCGGCATTCGGATTTCCGGTGAATGGTGCGCCATCATTGGGCTCGCATTCATTGGCGGTAGCTATATGGCAGAGGCGCTTCGCGCGGGGCTTGAGTCCGTCTCAACGGTGCAGACAGAATCGGCACGCGTACTCGGCCTCACGCCGTTCCAGACGATGATGCTCGTCGTGTTGCCGCAGGCGTTTGCGGTATCGGTTCCGCCGTTGGTCGCCAATATCATCTTTCTCATTAAGGAAATTTCAGTTGTCAGCGCCATTGCGCTTCCGGATCTGATGTACGTCACGAAGGATCTTATCGGCAATTCCTACAAAACCGACGAATCACTCATTCTTCTCGTTTCGGCTTATGTAGTACTGCTGCTCCCGATTTCACTCTTAGGCTATTGGCTTGAAAAGAAGGTGCGTTATGCAGGATTCGGGAATTAATGTCTTCTTTCAAGGCATCAACTCACTCCTTCTGTTGAAAGGGCTGTGGACAACACTGCATATCAGTCTCTTATCTGCAGGTCTTTCCATTCCACTCGGGATTCTTCTCGGCATCTTCATGACGCTAAAGAATCCCATTGCGCGGGTCGTCTCTCGGATTTACCTCGAAATCGTGCGAATCATGCCTCAGCTGGTTCTGCTCTTTGTGGTTTATTTCGGCTTCACTCGAGCCTTTGGATGGAATCTCTCTGCGTATTGGAGCGCGATTATTGTTTTCACATTTTGGGGTACTGGAGAAATGGGCGATCTGGTTCGCGGTGCACTCATCAGCATTCCGAAGACGCAGTATGAAAGTGCCCAGGTGCTCGGCCTCTCAAAACTCCAGACGATGCGTCTGGTGGTGCTCCCGCAGGCTGTTCGTCAATTGATTCCGCCCTCGATCAACCTCATTACCCGCATGATCAAGACGACGAGTCTTGTCGTGCTCATCGGCATTGTTGAAGTTTTGAAGACCGGGCAGCAGATCATTGATGCCAACCGCTTTGAGTATCCGACTGCAGCGCTTTGGGTGTACGGCGCAGTGTTTCTTCTTTACTTCCTTGCATGCTGGCCGGTATCTCTCGCCGCCAAGGCCCTCGAAAAGAAATGGAAAGCATAAAAATGGCCAATGACATTGTTTTGGAAACGCGCGGTCTCGTAAAGAAGTTCGGCGACGCTGTGATTCTCAACGGCATCGACTTCACGCTTCACGACAAAGAAGTCGCGGTGATTCTCGGGCCGTCTGGCTGCGGCAAATCCACGTTTCTGCGCTGTCTGATCGGTCTCGAGCCCATCCAAGTCGGCAGCATCTTGCTCAAAGGAAAGCCGCTCGAATTCGGCAGCACGCTGCGCAGCGGCATCGGCATGGTTTTTCAAAGCTATGACCTTTTCCCGCACCTTACGGTGCTCGAAAACATCTTGCTTGCTCCCCTGCATGTTGCCAAGCGTTCCCGTGAAGATGCGCTCGCTCAGGCTGAAACCCTTTTGAAGCGCGTGAAGCTCTGGGACAAACGCGATTTTTATCCGCGGCAGCTTTCAGGCGGACAAAAACAACGTGCGGCCATTGTCCGCGCGCTCTCCATGAACCCGAGCGTGATGCTTTTTGACGAAGTGACCGCCTCTCTTGACCCGGAAATGGTCCGTGAGGTGCTCGACGTCATTGTGGAGCTGGCCGACAGCGGTCTCTCAATGGTGATCGTCACGCACGAAATGGAATTTGCGCGGGCCGTCGCCGACCGCATTGTCTTTCTCGAAAACGGCCATGTCGTTGAAGAGAATTCGCCGGAAGCGTTTTTTACGACGCCAAAGACGAAGCGCGCAGCGGAATTTCTCAAAACCTTTACCTACACACGTCATAAGCGATCGGACGAAACCCCGTCGCCCAAATGAATCCAACAACCTGACGACGCAGCTGAGACGAAGCAGCTGCATCAAAACATCCGAGGAAGGCATGGACCGCCGGCGCCCTGCACTTCTCTTGACCTCATAAAGTGCCGGTGTATTTCTGGAGGAAATTCCATGTCCATCATCCAAAACTTCACGAAGAAGATTGCCGCCGTCGCGGTTGCCGCAGCGGCGCTCTCAGCCGCCACTGCTGCCGTCGAAGCCCGTCCGCTTGACGTGATCAAGCAGAGCGGCGAAGTCGTCATCGGCGTCTTTTCCGACAAGGCTCCGTTCGGCTACGTTGACTCCCAAGGAAAATACGCGGGCTATGACGTCTACTTCGGCGACCGCCTCGCCAAGGACCTCGGCGTCAAAGTGAAGTACATCTCCGTCGACCCGGCAAGCCGTGTTGAATTCCTGGTCACTGGCAAAGTAGACATTATTCTTGCCAACTTCACGGTAACGAAAGACCGTGCGGAAAAAGTTGACTTTGCACTGCCTTACATGAAGGTTGCGCTTGGCGTCGTTTCGCCTGAGTCCGCCGTTATTACCGACGTGAAGCAGCTCGACGGCAAGACGCTTATCATCGCTAAAGGCACGACCGCAGAGCCCTACTTTGAAAAGAATCATCCGAAGGTAAAACTACAGAAGTACGACCAGTACACCGACGCCTACAATGCTCTGCTTGACGGCCGCGGCGACGCCTTCTCCACCGACAACACCGAAGTTCTCGCCTGGGCCTTGGTACATAAGGGCTTCAAGGTCGGCATTCCTTCCTTGGGCGATCTTGACACCATCGCTCCGGCCGTCCAGAAAGGCAATAAGGGTCTGCTCGACTGGATCAATCAGGAAATCGTCAATCTTGGGAAGGAAAACTTTTTCCACCAGGACTATGCAGCCACGCTCGCCCCGGTCTACGGCAAAACGTCCAATCCTGATGATCTCGTGGTTGAAGGCGGCAAGCTCTGATTTAGCCCGTGCTTAATGAAAATACTTCAGATGTTTTCTTAAAGAAATCGGCAAATTAATCAAAGGGCTGCGCAAAACAGGACATGTTATCCAAAGTCCTCAATCAGGACTGTTTGCTAAATTCGATATCGTAATACTGTTGTACGGTGTCGGATTTAACTCGATAACATCCTGTTTTGCCTATTTTTGAGCAATTTCCTGCTATTAGCGCACAATTAACCCATCTCACTCTCCAGATGTTCATGCTGCAGGAGCGGAGCAAAACTCTTGGAATCGATTCTCCGGCAGCGATCACGGAGAAAGGAGTGCAGTCCGAAGAAGAATCTTTTTCATTGTTTTTTCAATGAAAAATGGTCCTCTCAGACAGATTGACGTCCGCTTGGATAAACACTCTGCGCAGGACTGTCACAGATGGAATGTATCGGATATCGGGGAATATCAGCAGCCTAATATTCCCCTTATCCGATTCCAAAGGAACGCTTGAATGCTCTTTCACCCTGAAAGAATCATGGTGTCAGGGCGAAAGAGCCGGGCACAATTAAAACGCGTAGGCAAACTTTGCCGTGGCGTTATGTGAATGGCCGGTCGAGTCATAGACGCCGACATAACCAAAGGTGATGCTGGTGTGCTTATTGAATTCCAAAATCAACGACGTGTTGAAGTACTGGTACGTCCGGGGCAGATCCACCGAATCCGAACCCCAAATGCCTGCAATGTTCGCGCCAACGTCCATCGAATGATTGAAGTTGTAGCGCACGCCGCCGGCCATCAAGGTTTTAATCAGAGACGTCCCCAGCACCGGCTCCCAGTTTTGGTGCCATTTCAGAGAAATATCACCATAACCAATATTGACATGCGTCGCGTCAAAACGCTCCTCAAGGGACTGGGCCTGAGAACCGTCCACGTCAAATGCTCCTGTACGGCCTCCCATGACGCCAAGCCCGATTTCTGGTGAGAGCACGCTCTGCTGCGGCAAGTAGTAATTCATGCCCACGTGCACGGCGGCGTTGTAGGCAAGCGTATGAGCCGTTCCCGAAGCCTGCATTTCGGGCAGAGTGCGGGCGAGTTTGGTCGAGCTGTAGGCGCCCAACAAATCCGCCTTGCCGTAGAAATCGTGCGTATCAGCTTGTGCGAAGGAACGTATGTAATTGCCGCCGACATAGAGCGTATCCATGTCGAGATCCAAATTGTGCGACGTTCCTTCGTAGCTTTCATATCCCAAGAAGACCGAGAACTTATTGTCTTCGAGCTTTTTACTGCCGCCTGCCATGACGCCCGTGGTGTGACCCTTCACCGTCGCTCCGCCCATGAGCGAGGATTTTTCCTGCGCAAAGTACGGTTTGACAAACCACATCTGCTCTTGGCCGTATTCACGCTGGTGATATAGGCTGCTCGCATAGACGTCTGCCAACGAAGCGTCGACAAACACTTGGCGGCGGGCCAACTGATTGACTAAGGTCTGACCAAGCACGGAGCTGCCGGTACGGTCTACGTCAACCCCGGCCCGATACCAACCCGTATTCTGCTCATAGCGGCCGCCCAAACCATAATCTTTGAGCTCATCACTAAATTCCACCTCCTTGGGACGAGCGATTTCATTGGGATTGAACTCATCGAGCTCCTTCAAATTGTTATTGGCATCGAGCACCGCGTAATTCAGATTGAATTTGGGGTCGCCGGGCTCCGTCACCACATTCTGAATAGAGGTCATGACGAGCTTATCAACTCTCAGATGATCCACACCATTGACCACCATAGCCGTGTCCTGCGTCACATTTTCCCCGTCAATGTGCACATACCATTCCTTGACCCGCACCGTACCGGTCCCCGACAAGACCAAGTTCGCTTGGTCGTTGGCAGCCGTCTTTTTCAGCGTGCCATGATTGATGAGCGTTAATTCATCGGCACCGCTGTATTTCAGAGCGCCGTTGATCGTACCGAGGTTGACGATGCCGGCCGTGAGGTTTTCGGCTCCGGTACCCTGATCGATTTCGTGGACTTTGCCTGCGATATTGATGTCGCCGTCAATGACACCCTGTTTGACGGTACCGTCTGCCTCTGTCAAAGATTCAATGCTGAAACCGGCAATCGAACTGTTGGCGTCGATCGTGATGGCGTCCCCCTGTCCCGTACCGATCTTGCCGGTTCCCGTGACCAAGATACCGTTAGCACCGTCGGCACGCGAAGCCGTCGCATCGCCCAAAGCCGTGCCTTTCAAATCAATCTTGTCGATCTGAAAGGTAGGCATTGTGATCGACTTGATAGATCCGGCGTCCGAAGACAGCGTGCCGATATTGATCGAGGAAATGTTCCCGATCTTGCCGTGGTTCTTGATTTCTCCGATTTTGCTGGCGGCATTGGAATCAATACCATCAGCCATGACTTGGATCTCTTGAATCGTTCCGCTGTTTTCCACCGATTCAATTGTGTTATGGTCACCCAAGTGAGGAAAAGTCAGTTTTTCAAATAATAGTTGGGTTAACTCGGCCCCTGCCTTGATGGACACCTGCTTGATGGTGTTGTTATACATGTATAAATCACCGGTTCCCGTTTCTCGAACATAGGAATTGGTAAGACTAGCCTCCTGTGCATGCGAACTGCCGAATCGACGTACTCCATCGGCCCTATCGATAAATTCGTCGATGTACATGACGGTATTACCGCTAACCCACAAGCTATATTTAGCTCCTTCCTTGGTGGTGACGGTTTTCCAAATTAGTTTCGTCGTGTCCAATTTATCCAAACCGTTCATTGTGTAATCGGCAGGACGCCACAAATTGTTCCCTGAAGAAAGTTCAATACTGAGGTTCTTACCGAGATCACTTGGTCGACTCAGGGCCGAATTCTTATCCCACACTATCGTGTCAGCGCCAGCAGCCAAACTTTGGCCAGCAAAAAGCATTCCCAAGGCGAAGGCCAACGGGGTCAATTTTCCGTATTTCATTTTTTTACTCGTATAAGGTGTCTGCCACCCCGGAAGCGAAATAAACGAAAGAATCTCCAGGTATCCGGGGCAAAGAAAGGCCCGCAGCCAAGGAAAGAATTCACTTGGACTGCGGCAGATGGATGACTAGAACTTCCACGCGGCCTGCGCCTGGGCGCTCACGCCCTGACGCTTGCCGACATAGCCGTTGAGACCGACGTCAAACTCAAAGCTCTTGGCGTCGTTTTGATACGTCAGACCGACGGAGGCGATGCCCGTGCTGCCCTCAAGATCGGCGGCGTTCAGATTCATCGTGCCGTCTTGATCGGTGAACTTGCCCTTAGCTTCGGCCTTGAAGGCGTATTCGTAAGTAACAGCCGCATAAGGACGGACGGTGGGAGTGGCGGCATATTCAAACACCGTTCCCACTTGCGCCCGGTGCGTGTTCAGCGAGTCGAGGTGGTACTCGACCCCGGCGTTGGAACGATAGTTCTCGCCTTCCCGACCGTCGTAGAAGTAGTTGAGGAACGTGCGGTTCTTGAACTTGTCGGCCACCGCGAACTCACCGTACACGCCCAAGTGAGCGCCCCAGTAGTTGCTGGTGCGATCGAAATCTTCGTCCACTCCACCCAACGCCACGGCATATTCGCTGCGCAGCCAGCCGCCTTTCAGGTAGCCGGTGACATGCAGCCAGTCCACAGGCGTAGCGTAGTTGCCGTAGACGCCGAAGCCCACGTAGTTGTGCTTGCCGTCGCCTGCGGCCACGCCAAAGGGCGAACCGACGTCGGCCGTCTTCGTGTCATAGGTGCCGTGACCCATTTCCATGAAGCCGCCGACCTCGGACCCCTGCACGTTGAAGGCATAGCCCAACAAGCCGGAGATCACCGTCGAATCGGCCGAACCCGGCACGTCCAAGTCGTATTTGCCGACCTTGGCCGCCGCAAAGGGACCGGTCTGACGCACGCCTTGGCGCGATTTGATCGTGGAGTCGATCAAAAGCTCGTCGGCCGCAAACAACGTCGAGGCGGCAGCCAAGCTCGACTGCATCAGGGAGTCGGTCTGTTCGTTGACCCGCTCGGTGGTACCCGGCTGGCCCGGATTGGTGCCGGGATTGTCCGGATTCGTACCGGGGTTATCCGGGTTCGTACCCGGATTGTCCGGATTGGTGCCCGGCTGGTCGGGATCCGTGCCCGGCTTATCCGGATCCGGGTTCGGCTTGTCCGGATCAGGATTCTGTTGGGGCGCAAACTCTGCCACCAACGTCTTCGCATCAGCATCCATCAGCAAATCGTATTTGTCTTTGCTGAGCTGATTGGTCTCGATGCGGGCCTGCGACTTCAACCGTTCCAGCGTCAAATCCGTTTTGAGAGCGTCCGGCAATTTCCTGTCCGCCTTCAAAAGGTTGTTGAGCGTATCCAAGGCAATGCCGGCGTCACTGTAAATCAGCGGGATGTTGAGCCCTTGGTCGAGGTCGAACCCCGTGCCGGCCAACGCGATTTTGCTGTCGGAATGCAGCAAAACGGGATCCGTTCCGGTCGAGGTTACGATGGCCTTGTTCGTGAGGCTGTTGACCATGTCCGGCGTCACCAAGAAATTGAGGGCCGCGTTCGAGGCCACGGACAGTTTGGTCAGTCGCGACTCTTGGGACACACTCCAATACGAATCTTCGTCCGCACCGGAGCCCACGGTCATTTCCAGCGTGCTGTTGCCGACAATTCCGGTGGAACCCCAAAATTGCACCTTGCCCTTGCCGTCGGCATTCACGACGATGCTGCTGCCGTCGCCGGCGGCATCAATGGCGGATTCACGCTCGAAGGCAATCAAGCCCCCCTTGACGTTGATGCTGGAGCCGCCCCCGGCGAACAACGCTTGTTTGCCGTTGGTCTCCAAGGAATCCGCCTCCAGCCTGGCTTGATCACTCAGATGAATGGCGGTTTGGTCAACCGTCGTATCGGTACCCGTGAACTTGATGACGGCGTTCTTGAGCTTCACGTCTGCGGTTTGACTATCCGCAAAGATGCCCCAAGAGTTGCCCGTCGCCCCCAAGGTCATGTTGACGTTGCCTTGGAAATCGACTGTTTCTGTCGTGTTGAGACCAAACACAGTGGCTACGTCGCTGATGTTGACGGTGGTGTCGCCGCCAATGACGAAGTTGTTGCGGTTCCCTTGCAAATCCAAGCCGACCGCGCGGTCGCCTGTCTTCATCGTGACGGACAAGGGGCCGTCGATCTTTGCGGTGGTCCGCCCCTCGGTCTTACCGATATCCACAATGCCCCGGAAGTCCATCAAGAGCTTGTTTCCGGTCAAGGTCATCGTCAACGCTTTGGTAGACAACTCGTCTCCGTCTGACAAAGTCATCCCCTGCAGAAATGTATCCTTTTCACCGGCCGTTATCGTCATGGAAATCGGCTGACCCGTGACATGGAGAGAACCTCCCGCTTGCAGGAACACTCCCCTGACATCATTCAGTCCGGCCATACCGGTGCGGTCAATCACCATGTCGTATCCCTGATTGAAGGTCGCGGTGCCTTTCAACAACATGCCATAGGGAACGGAGCCTTCCATGCGGACCGCCGTGTCAAAAGTCACCGTACCAGCAGGAACAGTGGAGAATCGCGGCACAATACGAATGAAGGCTTGATTGCCGGTATTGGCGGTTAACGTAGAAGGAAGGTCTTTTTTCAGGGTTAGCTTGGTCCCGGTAAATTTCACCGTTCCCGCTTCGGCATTGATCACCGAAGAAGTCTGATCATTGCCGCTATAGGAATTGATTAACGTCAGATCATTGCCCTTGACCGTGAGCGTTCTGCCATTCACGCCCAGCACCGTTTCTAGCTCTGTGTCGTTAGAGGTATAAGTATCCGTGGCGTTGTTGAAAGGCTTGGTGTAGTTGGTTGAGGTGGCCTTGATGGTCGAACCGTTCGTTTCTGCGGCCTGAACCACTTGGCTGATCAGCGCCAATCCCACGGCAAGAGCCAACGGGGTCAATTTTCCGTATTTCATTTTTTACTCGTATAAGGTGTCTGACAACCCCGGAAGCGGAATGAACGAAAGAATCTCCAGACATCCGGGGCAAAGAAAGGTCCGCAGCCAAGGAAAGAATTCACTTGGACTGCGGCAGATGGATGACTAGAACTTCCACGCGGCCTGCGCCTGGGCGCTCACGCCCTGACGCTTGCCGACATAGCCGTTGAGACCGATGTCAAACTCAAAGCTCTTGGCTTCGTTTTGATAGGTCCAGCCCATAGAGGCGATGCCCGTGCTGCCTTCGAGATCGGCTGCATTCAAAGCCATCGAACCGTCTTGGTCAGTGAATTTGCCTTTTGCATCCGCTTTGAAGGCGTATTCGTAAGTCAATGCCACATAGGGCCGCAGGGTCGATGTGTAGGCGTACTCAAACACCGATCCCACTTGCGCCCGGTGCAGGTTCAGAGCATCGAGGTGGTATTCAACCCCGCCCTTGGAGCGATAGTTCTCGCCTTCCCGACCGTCATAGAAGTAGTTGATGAAGGTGCGGTTCTTGAACTTGTCGGCCACGGCGAACTCACCGTACACACCCAAATGTGCACCCCAGTAGTTGCTGGTGCGGTCAAAGTCTTCGTCCACACCGCCCAAATCCACGGCAAATTCACTGCGCAGCCAGCCGCCCTTCACGTATCCGGTGACATGCAGCCAGTCCACTGGCGTCGCGTAGTTGCCATAGACGCCGAAGCCCACGTAGTTGTGCTTGCCGTCGCCTGCGGCCACACCAAAGAGCGAACCGACCTCCGCGGTCTTCGTGTCATAGGTGCCGTGCCCCATTTCCATGAAGCCGCCGACCTCAGAATCCTGCACATTGAAGGCATACCCCAACAGGCCGGAAATCACCGTCGAATCTGCGGAACCCGACACATCTAGGTCGTATTTGCCGACCTTGGCCGCCGCAAATGGGCCGGTTTGGCGCACGCCTTGGCGGGATTTGATAGTGGAGTCAATCAAGAGCTCATCGGCCGCAAACAACGTCGACGCGGCGGTTAAGCTCGATTGAATCAGGGCGTCAGTTTGTTCATTAACACGCTCAGTAGTACCTGGGTTGTCCGGGTTGGTACCGGGTTTATCAGGGTCCGTTCCCGGCTTATCGGGATCTGGGTTCGGCTTGTCCGGATCAGGATCCGGATTCGTCGGCGGAACCGGATTGGCCGTAAATTCGGCCACCAACGTCTTCGCATCATCACCCACCAGCAAATCGTATTGGTCTTTGGTGAGCTGATTGGTTTCGATGCGGGCCTGCGACTTCAACCGTTCCACGGTCAGATCGGTCTTGAGATCCGGCAATTGCTTGCCTGCCGGCAAACGATTTTTGAGGGTATCTAAGGCAATGCCGTTGTCACTGTAAATCAACGGGATTTGCGATCCCTCGGTGAGGATGAACCCCGTACCGGCCAACGCGATCTTGCTGTCGGAATGCAGCAAAACGGTCTCCTTCGACGTCACGATGGCCTTGTTCGCAAGGTTGGTCACCATGGCGGGGGTGACCAAGAAATTCAGGGCCGCGTTCGAGGCCACGGAAAGTTTGGTCACCTTCGATTCGCCGGACACACTCCAATACGAATCTTCGGCCGCATTACCGGAGCCAACGTTCATTTCCAAAGTGGCGTTACCGTTAATTACGGTAGAACCCCAAAATTGCACCTTGCCCTTCCCCAAACTATTGATTTTGAGGGAGGCCTGGTTAGTAGCCCAAAGTGTCGTGGCAGTAGGCGTCGTGCCCGCCGTGGTCACAAAGTCTTTTTGGACGTCAATGGAAGCCGTTCCCATTCCGGTGAGCGCATACGCAGCATTGGCTATGGTCAGCGACTCGGAAATTTCGGCCTGAGCAGATCCCGCAGCGCTGATGCCATAAGTACTGCTACCGCCGATGCCACTAAATGTAGTCTCCAGTTGGGTGAACTTCACCTTACTGTCGTTGGTAAGATCGACGCCCGAAGAATCTGCTTGATCGGGAGCGTTATGAATACTGATGTTTACGGGTCCTGTCGCGGTAAAGCTTCCTTTGAAGACATTCAATCCATAAACAGCTTGCTGATTAAGTGTGGTCGCTTTTTTACCGTCCAATTCCACGGTAAGTTCATTGGCTGTTACCTTTGAATCATCGCTGATCGTAAAGCCATACAAAGCCACGTCCTTGCTGCCGGCAGTAACCGAGACTGTCGATTGACCTTGCAAATCCAGCGTAGATCCGGCCGCCAACCAAACACCGTTAACTAACCGACCGGGGATCGTGCCCGTCGAACGGTCAATATTGATGTCCAAATCATGGGTAAAGGTGGCATCTATTTTCCCGTTTAAGCGGATGGCATTGGGCACACTGCCGGAAAGGGTCGTGTGCTGATTTTCAAAACGCAACGGCGCGGAAGCACCTTGGGCAAAAATATGGGCCCAAGACACATTGGTCTGACCTTGATTGGGATATAAGTCGTCTTTTTTCAGCACCAAGTTGCCGCCCATAAACGTAAGGGAGGCATCTGTTCCAGCCCACAAGACAGACGAAAATGAGGCCATCTGAGAGTTCTCGTTGGCCATGGTCAAGGTGACGTTGGGATCAATCGCAATCGCCACACCGGCGGTGCCCGTCGGCTTATACGTCACCGCGTTGTTAGCCACGGTATAGGTTGAATCCTCAGTCACCGTAGCGCTGGGATCAAACTTTCCCTCTTCGATGACTTTGTCCGCAAAGGCATTGGCGCTGCACAAAGCCATACTGATCGCCAGCACCAGCGGCTTTATCGTTCCTTTGTTCATGGTTGTCTCCAAGCAGAGATCCCGGGCTTGGAGGCAATAAAAAACTTCGCATCCAAGCCCGAAGACTTGAAACACGAAGTTCGAAGGAAAGCGCCGATTGCTCAACGCTGGGAGGGGCAGTTTACCCCCCCCCCCGTGCAATATTTGGTTACGTGTTGAGGTCGTAGAAAACTTAATTTCTACTTTTTTATTCTACTGAAAAAGTATCTAAGGAGGGTCTGCACAAATCGTCCATGCGGCAACTTATATTTTTGGCATATTCTGTTTCGCGCAGACCTTCCTTAACCTGCTGATTTTCGTAAGAGGCTTGAGCGTACTGTCAAAACGCCGTTCATTAAATCTCGAACGTCCCTTTAACGACAACCTCGCCGTCACGCATCATCACGCGTCCGCGTGCGACGACGTGAGTGAGGTTGAAATCTTCGGTGAAAAGACAGGCATTGGCACAGGCGCCAACCTCGACGCGTCCCTGATCCTTGAGACCGAGCGCGTCGCCCACATTCTTCGTTGTGAAGAGCAGTGCCTGTTCGATCGGCATTTTGTAGTCGCTGATTAAACGAATCGTCTCTTTGAGGTTGCCGTCAACGCCGCCCACGCCGAGTCCGACCATTTCGCCTTTTTCATTGAAACGCGGAACAGAACCGTGGCCGTCGGTCGAAAGTGTAATGTGCGTCGGATCAACCCCCATGCCAACCGCTTCAATCACGGCCTGAGCGGGATGATCGAAGCAGCAGGATGCGCCGGTTGTGATGTCGATCCAGCCGCCCTTCTTGCCGAACTCAACAGCAGAATCAAAAACGTGACGAATACGGCCGCAATGGGTTGGACGAATATGTTTGATCGGGAAACCCTTGGCCAAGATCTCGTCATACATTTCGAAGGCACCCGGAATATTGCCCGTGTGAATATGCAGGAAACCGGTCTTGCCGGCAATCATTGCGCCGACACGAACCTCAGCGAGCACAGCAAGAACCTGCTGCGCCGTCGGGAATGATGAGCGGTGGTCGCCGAGCGCAATTTTCACGCCGATCACTTCGGGCACAAAGAACAGGTCATTGGCAATAGAGTCCGTGAGCGTCGTTGCCGGATACTTGTAGTTGGAGGTATACATCCAAGCCGATACGCCTTCGGTCTGCAACGCCCGAACCTTCGCCAGAAGATTCGGAATGGAGCGCGTCGTATAGTCCGTACCCGAAACGCCCACGACGGACGTTGTGCCGCAGCGGATCAATTCCGAAAGCACGAGTTCCGGCGTACGTGTTGACGGTCCGCCCTCGCCGCCGCCGCCCGTGACGTGAATGTGCTGATCAAAAAAGCCCGGCGTGAGAATCTTGCCGCCGGCATCCAGGATCTCCAGATCCGGCAGCTGAAGGGCGAGATTTTGTCCGACGGCAGCGATGCGGTCATTGACCATCAGAACATCGTTTTTGCCGAGATCCTGCGGCGCGAAGACGCGTGCATTTTTAATAAGGAGTGCTGTCATTATTTCTTCTCCAAAGCGGGGTCAAGAAATTAGAGGAAGATGGCCGAAGCTGCGACATTCATGATGAGCGCGAGGATCATCACCGGCGCTGTGCGGCGGACAAGTTCAAAGGGAGAAAGACCGGCAATGCCGGAAACCGCGATGATGACGCCGGCAATCGGGCACATCGTACGGGCGATGCCGGCAGAGAGCTGCACCGGGACGGCGAGAATCGCGGCGTTGATGCCTACGCTCGCAGCAGCCTCAGGCAGAAGCGGCGAGAATGCAAAGAAGGCCGCGTTGCCCGAGCCGGTCACCACGGTGGCAACGACCATGATCGTCAGCATAATGAGCAGCATCACCCATACGCCGGCGGACTCCATGGAGGCCGCCATGGAAATCAGCGTGCTGATGCCGCCGAGTTTATTCATGCCGAGCGCAAAGAGTTCCGCGCAGCAAATGAGACCGACGGTCGAAGTGAAAACTTTGCCCATGCCTTCAAAGACGGCTTGGGTGTTTTTCGTGGACTCACGGAAAGAGCGGCGCGTAATGAAATCAACCACAAAAGCGATGATGATCGAGACGATGAGACCCGTCTGCAGCGAGAGCTTGATGCCGTCATAAACCATCGGCGAAAAGACGATCAGCAAAACGAGCGGCAGCACCGGCAAAAGTGCATAGTGCACAGGACCAGCACCCTCAAAAGCCTTTTTGAGACGTTCATCAGTCGATTCGGCCGGCACTTCAGCAGCCTCGGCTTCTCCGGCATGCAGAGCCTTGCGGTCAAACCAGCGCTGGATGAAGAAGTGACCGACGGCAACCGTTGCAATCACGCAAAGCGCTACCGGAATCTGGCTCTGTACGAAATAGGTGACCACGTCCGTCCCGAGCAGGTCGGCAGCACGCATTGCATTCGAGGATGAAGGTCCGAGATCCAGACAGCATGTTGAGCCGATCACTGCCGCAGCAGAGGCTCGCGAAACGCCGAGCGCGATGAGGAGCGGATAAATGGAAGCCATCAGCAGCAGGCCCAGACCCACTGCGGAATTGATAAAGAGCGCCATGAACTGACCGACTACATAGGTGACGGCAAGAAGCACATAAGGCGAGCGGATGGCGCTCAGCGGCTTCACACAAAGCTTAACGAGCGCTTTTGAAGCGCCAATGCGGTCCATATAAACCGAGAAGCCTGCAATCAGCATGATGTTGAGGCCAAGGCCCGGCAGACGTCCCTTCATCAGGTTTGTGAAGGCTTCAGCCAGATCAAACCCAAAGAAGTGCGTCGACTTAGCGTCGGCCACCGGCATGGTTCCGTTCAGGGCTGCGCAGATAAGCATCACGAAACCAGCAAGCAGCAGGATAATCGGCGGGTAATAATTCTTGAGGACGCAGTACGCAACCCCTGCGATCACAAGAAGGGTAATGAGGATTCCGAGCATAGCGGTAGGTCTCCAGTGGTGGTGGCGGTTTGCTTTTTTTGGTTATCTGCAGATCAGCTGCGGGTCGATCTGCAGATCTTGGCTTTCGGGCCCGGCTCCATTAGTGGTCTGATTTAATCCCTGCGCCGCAGAGCGTAATCAGCACGTCAGTGCTCGGTCCGTAAAGTTCGCAGTAATGATCCCAAGCGGCAAAGTTGGCGGCGGTCGTGTGCTCAATATAGAGCCCGGCCCGTGCAATCTTGGCGCGGGCAGCAAGAATCTTGTCCTCGGGAGCTGCTACAACGGTAATGTCGTGCTTTTTCATCATTTCAAGCAGCTCGCTGCCGCGAAGCGGCTTGCCGATCGCGATGCCTTCGGCAATCGTCGGCTTCACGTCTATGGAGACCGGTGCGTCCAGCCCCAATTCGCGTGCTTTAAGGAGCGGATCGCAGTATTCGCTCTGAAGCGCCACAATCTTCGGGAAATGGTCAATCGCGCCGGATTCCAGAAGATGTTCTAGCGCTTTCACCGCGCCGATAAAGAGCGTGCCGTTGCCGACGGGCAGAACAACATGTTCCGGGATACGGCCGAGCTCTTCATACACCTCATAGATATAGGCTTTCATACCTTCATAAAAGAAGGGATTCACCACGTGGTTGGCGTAGTAGATGCCCTCTTCACGCACTCGTGCGCGGCAAACATCGGCACAGTGGTCGCGCGACCCGGGAATAACATGCACTTTGGCGCCGTGCGCCTCAATCATGGTGATCTTCTTGGGGCTCGTTCCTTCCGGAACATAGATTTCGCACTGAATGCCTGCCCTGGCGCAGTATGCTGCTACGGCGTTGCCGGCATTGCCGCTCGAGTCTTGCACACAAGACTTCACCCCGATCGCCTTCATATGTGCAACCAGCGTAGCCGCGCCGCGATCCTTAAAGGAGAGTGTCGGCATGGCGTAATCGACCTTGACGTAGAGACCCGGTTCGAGTTCCACCAAGGGCGTCATGCCTTCACCCAGTGAGACGCTCTGCCAAGCATCACCGTCAACGGCCATAAAGTCGCGGTAGCGGAAAATACTCCAGCACTTCTGATCAATCTTGGCGTCATCCCACTTTGGGCTCTTGAAATCGAGTTCGAAGAGCCCGCCGCAGCCGCAGACAGGCGCAAGCGTATCGGCAGGTGTTTTTTTGCCGCAGGCGGTGCAGACATAGCTGAACATAGTTCTTCTTCCCTTTGAATCAGTTGGAATCAGTCATGGGCTTCGAGTTCGGCAATGCATTCGATTTCAACGAGGCAGCCGAAGTGAAGCGGAGTTGTCGAAACGACAACCCGGCCGGGTTTGTGTTCGCCAAAAAACTGGGTATATACAGCGTTGATGGGGCCCCAGTATTCGTTGGACGGGGTATAGACGCGGCAGAAAACCACTTGACTGCGCTCGACACCCGCGGCTTTAAGCACTCGGTCGAGATTTTGGAGGGCCTGCGCAGCATGCGCCTGAATGTCGCCCGTGCAGACCTCGCGCGTATCCGGGTCCATAGAGAGCAGCCCGGAAACGTAAAGCATGCCGTTTGAGACCACTGCCGTGCTGTAATGGCCGGGGTTGTTCCCCTTGAATCCGGGATCGATGAATTTCATATTGTTTGCTCCCAGCCGTTTCCGGCAGTGAAGGATGGTTTACAGTTTTGGCGTGTTCTTCACTTTTTTTGCCGTCCTGAGGCCAAAGAGCCGGCTGATTCCGATTCGCGCCTGAGGAGATCCAAATCGCTGTAGAGCGTCACCTTTGAGACCCCCAAACGCTCTGCGGCATAGTCGAGCGGGCCCTTAACAAGAAACACGCCGCGCGTATCCATGAAGCGAACGAGCGGAAGCCGTTCTTCGCGGGTCAGAACGGCCGATGACGACCTTCCGGCCCGAACACGTTCTGTCATGCGGTCGATCATGGCGTAAACCGTTTTGAGTACGCTGCCTTCCAGTTCGATATCTGCATCTTTTTGAAGATCTTTGGCCTCTGTGTCTCTCGAGACTGCAGACGCCAATTGCGCCGCAGCGTGTTCGGACGCGAGAGCGTCTGCAGATGCCGATGCCTCCGGAAGGATGGAAGCCTCTCCGGGCGGCAGAAGCGCTAAAAGCGCCTGAAGCTGCCCCGCGGCAGCAGACACATTGGTGACATCCTGATTGATGCAGAGAACGCCGATCACCTCGCCCGCATCGTCCCGAATCAGGAGCGACAGTGCACGAATCAGACGTCCGCGGCTTCTGAGCCAATAAACCGGCAGGAGATTCGGGCTCTCGGAACTGAGCGCGCCGTCATCGGTTCTGGACATTCGCAAGAGGTTGGGCACTAAGTGACGCAGTCCCTGACCGACAGCACGCCCCGTTACTTCACCGTTTTCCACACGCACGACGGAGTGCACTGGATCAGAAAGATCATGAAGCACGACTTCACAGTTCGGCCCGCTGAAAGCCGCAAGGAGTTTCATCACATCTTCATAGGGACGAAGTGCCGCAGGAAGCGGCGGCTGAAGGGCTCGATTCGTGCTCATAAATTGAGAAATGGCTGTCCAGCGTCTTAGGCATACAGCAGGAAAACTCGGATACAGGCATCTTAACATAGATTTTTTTATATGCAATATGCTTTGAAAGTTATAGGAATACACCCATAATTCTTAGAAAATCGTCTGTCAGACCGTTTGACTCGCCAATGGTATAGAATTTTTTATATACCCTTTTCTCCGCAAGCCCCAAAGGAAAACGCAATGTCTGTTGATTCCCGTTTTGCCGCTCCGGCACTCGCCAGTCTCAAGGATTGTGCGCTCGATGATCCGCGCCTTCCGACGCCGCTCTTTGTGATCGACAGCCAGAAGCTCGAAAAGAACCTTCGACGTGCGCAGGACCGAGCGGCAAAGCTCGGCGTGGCCTTCCGCCCTCATCTGAAGACGCATAAATCGATCGGCATTGCGCTGCGCCAAATGACGACGCCGCAAGGTCCGGCCACGGTATCCACGCTGGCCGAAGCCCGTTATTTCGGCGCGAGGGGCGTGACCGATCTTATCTACGCCGTAGGCATTGCGCCGCAAAAGCTCGCCGAGGTCAGCCGTCTGCGCAGTCTCGGCGCCGACATTAAGATCATTCTCGACAGTGCAGAAGCCGCGCGCGCCGTTTCGGCATTCTGCCGCAGGGAAAAAACGACGATTCCCGTGCTCTTGGAGATCGATGTCGATGGTCACCGCTCCGGTATTCGTCCTGACGGTGCAGAGCTTTTGCCGGCTGCGGCGGCGCTCGCTGACGGAGCAGAACTCGCCGGCGTCCTCACCCATGCCGGAGACAGCTACGAATGCAAGTCGACTGCGGAAATTGAAGCTGCCGCGGAAGCCGAACGCGCCGGGATCGTTCTGGCTGCAGAAAGACTGCGCGCTGCCGGCCATACCGTCAAAATTGTCTCCGCGGGTTCTACGCCGACCCTGATGTTTGCCAAAGACGAAACGGGCGTCACGGAGATGCGTGCCGGCGTATGTGCGCTATTTGACCTCTTCATGTCCAATGTCGGCGCATGCACCGTTGACGACATCGCCGGATCCGTCCTAGCTACCGTCATCGGCCGTCAGGTCGATAAGCGCCGCGTCATTTTGGACTGCGGCTTCCTCGCGCTTTCCCGCGACCGCGGCACGGCTCGTCAGGCACACGACTACGGCTACGGTCTGGTCTGCGGCATTGACGGGAAGCCGCTCGCCGACGGCACGATCGTCCTGACGGGCACCAATCAGGAGCACGGCATTCTCACCCTTCCGGAGAATTCTCCCCTCACGCAGGAGGACTTCCCGATCGGCAGACGTCTTCGCATTCTGCCGAACCACGCCTGCCCCACTGCCGCCCCCTATGCTTCGCTCGTACTGATCGAGAACGGCCGTGTCGCGGAGGTTTTGGACCACGTCCGCGGATGGGACTAACGAGTGCAGCCTTCCCATTGAAGTAATTTCTGCGCGGCATTGACAAATCTGGCCTTGCACATGGTCTGCTCTTCAATGTGCGCTGCGAATCGGACGAGACGCTTGAGCCCGACAGAATCTTCAACAGGCCGGGCTTTGGACATATTCCACAAAGGCATGAAGCAAAGTTTCCATGGAGGGCTCAACCGCCGGGCAAAAGGAAAATGCTGCGCGACAAACCGTCCACTCATCGATAGGCCAAACGCTTGATCGGCGAAGCAGTCGCTTTGCGCTTCACGCAAAAGCCCGGTTCCTCTCCGAAAAGAAGAAACCGGGCTTTTAAGGCTCTGCGGAACTTTAGGTGCCTGCGGACCCAAAATCCCGATTTTTAAGGTTTAGACCTTGGCCGCCGTCTGACCCGCTACGCGGCCGTAGACCAAGCAGTCCAGAATGGCAACCGAGCCAAGGCGTACTGCGCCGTGCACGCCGCCCGTCGCTTCACCGGCGGCATAAAGCCCCGGAATCGGCTTATACGTGCGGACATCGAGCACGCGGCATTCCTTGTCGGTGACAAGGCCGCCCATGCAGTGGTGAACCTTCGGCTGCAGTTCGCAGACGTACCAGGGGCCGTCAACCAACGGTACCTGATCGTTATTGATGTAGCGGTTCCACACCGGATCAGCCTTAGCCTTCACGACCTCATTGAACTTCTCGACCTGAGCCTTAAGCGCATCGGGCTTGATGCCGGCAGCCTTGGCAAGATCTTCGAGCGTGTCGTACTTCTCAACGATCTTACGTTCAAGCATGCGGTCGAGCAGACCCGGACGCTGTTTCTTCAGCGGCCCGACATTGGGTTCATTGCAGATAGCGAAGCACTTGCGGCCATTGGCTTGTTCAACCATGATCGCATCGGCGCGAACCTTGCGGTTGGCGAGCTCATTGACGAAGCGTGCGCCGTCAGAATTCACCCAAAGACCGTATTCTGCGGCAGCCGTTTGATTGAACATCCAGCCAATGCCCATGCCCTTTTCACGCGGGCAGCCCCACGGGCCGCACTGAATCCAGTCGTTTTGAACCTGAAGAGCGCCGATGGCTGAGGTTTCACGCCAGAGCTCAGACGTTGCGCCCGGCTGGTTCGTCGTATCAAGCGTTTCGTTAAGCTTCGGATCCTGATACATACGGTACGTAACGTCGGCCGAGAAGCCGCCGTAGCAAAGCACAACGCCCTTCTTGGCACGAATGAACTTGGTCTTGCCGGAGTCTTCACGCGGGAAGCGATAGCCTTCACGCACCTCAAGACCCTCAACACGGCCGTCTTCGCCGCGGATGATGCGTTCAACGAACACACGGTTGCGAAGCGGAATGCCGAGTTCCTTGCACTTGTCGATTTCCTTGGAGACGATGCCCGAACCCGAACCGTTCTTCGTGGTGACATAACGCGGAACGCTGTGGCCGCCTTCCTGACCGATGGCATCGGGCAGATATTCCACGCCGAGATAATTGACCGTCCATTCATAGTTCGACAAGGCGCGCTCTGCCATGAAGCGAACCTTATCGACATAGTTCATGTAATTGCCGGCCGCCAGAATATCTTTTTCGAGTAGGTCGACGGAGTCCTTGATGCCGTGAAGCTTTTGCTGCGGACAGCCCGTAGCCGTCAGAATGCCGCCGTTAATGGCGGAGTTGCCGCCAAAGACGGCCATTTTTTCGAGAACAATAACGTTCGCACCAGCGTTCTTGGCTTCAATCGCTGCGGCCAGGCCGGCAAAACCTGAACCGACGACGATGATGTCTACCGTTTCATCCCATTTCGCCACGGGTTTGGACGCAAAAGCGGACGTTGCACCGGCGAGCGCAGCCGTACCGACAATTGAGCTCTCAATCAGGCGGCGACGAGAAATATTGGCAGTCATAACTCTCTCCTTTTTTTATTGATGTTCACCGACATTCCATTTGAAAACGGTTGGTCTTCATGCCGAAAACATCAAACGCTTTGTTCAAAGCACGAGCGCACTTCGAATCCGGCAGACAGGATTGTGATTCCCGCCTGCTGTTGCCGAGGGTTATATCGCTGCCAATTTAAGATTTACATAAGAATTAACCCGATAGATACGTCACGAATACAGTGCATCCAACGAATAACACTTATTAATCCGTTTCTCCCCTATGTATTCAGTAATTGTTGCCAATTGCTACTTTTCTCCTTTGGCAAAATTTTGTCATACAACCGTTCGATGATAGATGCGGCTTCCAGCACCTACCGCCGCCAGCTTTTCGAGCTGCAGCCAACCCGAATCTATTTTTTGACCAATGGACTGTCTTTGAGCGGTATGGCTGGGCAGCTGCCAAATCAAATCGCAAGCCGCCTGATCGGCTGCCGCGGGATCCAACGATCCAATAATCCCTAGGTTTCCGGTTTTCGGCGCTGCGCCGCCAAAGGGTTCGGCATGAATATTGGAGAGAATTGAGATGGCTATCATCTTGCGGCCCATACGCGCTTTTATCCCTTTAGCAGCATCCGCAAGGTTCGTGAAGAATGCTTCTGAGCGCTGGTAGCCCGGCTCATGCACGGCCGCCTTGCCGTCGGGCGACGCCAAACCGATGCCGATGTTTTTCACTGCACCGGTATAGCCCGCAAAGCTGGGAATCTTGAAATTGGTGAGAACAACGATGCCGCCATAGTCTTCGAGCATCGCACGGCACACTTCAATCTCTTTCAAGTTTGCGCCGCCAGGAATCGGAAGCTTCACATAATCCTCGGGGCGCTCCGCTCTGTCGAGCACGTCCACCGGCGCAAAGTCGACGCCCTGGCTGCGAATTTCGGCAATATGCGTTGCCGTATGCCGGCGGCTGCCGCCAAAATCGCTCGCCCAATTGGTCTCAACGAAACGGCTTCCCGGAATATGGGCCTGAAGCGCACGAAAGAGCGGGAGATTCACGGCCGCTTCGCCGCCGTGAATCTTGATGCCGACGCGACCGGACAAATCACCCGAAAGCTTCTCATAAATACGAATCAGCGCATCGGCCGAAACTTCGGGCGAGAAAAATACTTCTGGGGGTTCCTCTGCTGCCTGTACGCCGGGCGCAGAGAAAGCCATCCCGACCGCCAGCCCAAGTTCAATCGTGCGCCGGCGTGAAAGCGAAAGCCTCAAGCCGCTCATCACATCACTGGCCGTTGTGATCTTCTCTTTATGCCCTGCGCCCATTTCAGCATCTCCCGCAGCAAAAAAACATTCCATCCGTTTTTTCGTCAAAGCCCGCTGCGCTTAAGCCAAGCGACCAAATCATCTCGGCTCGAGGCTGCACGGCTTTCCGTCGTGTGAAAGCCTTCGGCAATCTGAGCATTCGGACAAAAGGTGCGCACATCGGCCCATGCACCGGAGGGCGACGAACTTGCCGAAACACAGAACGGCAGCACACGTTTGCCCGCAAGCGGATGGTCCATGAGGAACGTACGCATCGGAATGGACAAGCCTCCCCACCAATAGGGGCTGCCAATCACAACGACGTCATAGCCCGAAAGATCGGGAATCGCAGCGGCAATTTCTCGTCTGGCATTGTTTGCGCGTTCGCTGCGGGCGATGCCCGTCATGGCCGAATAATCATCCGCATAAGGGTCCTTGAGCGTGAGCTCGAGGAGATCTGCACCGGTTGCTGCGGCAGCAGCTTCGGCGAGCCCTTTGGTTGTGCCGGTCCTTGAAAAATAAATAATGATCGCTTTCGCACGGGTATTGGAACCTGAGGCAGCCAGGCTTCCCCGAACCAACCCGGCACTGGCCAATGCACCGGCAGCGAGCTGCATCACGTGACGGCGTGATAATTGCTGAGCATTCATGATGATGTCTCCCAAAAGAGGTTTGTTATCCAAGTGATTCAATGCGGTATCGCCTCACGCCCATGGCAAGCCTTTCCATGGCATCGAGCTGCGTAAGGCCGCTTCGTGAAGCGATGCGCTCCTCGAGCGGGCGGCGTTCTGCCGGCGGAAGCGTTCCAACCCAATCAATGGAGGCCTGATCGACGGCCAGAATGTCAGTCGAAGCCAGAATGCCGAGATCGCGGGCTTCGGGCTCGGCAGCCGATGTGCCTGTACAGTCGCAGTCCACCGACATGCGGCGCAGCACGTTGATATAGGCAATGCGGCCCTGAAAGTGATCCGTCACTGCCTTCTCGGCATCAGCCATGCGTTCGAGAAATGCCGGGCCGCGTTCCCAGCCCTGATGAATCTCAGCCTTTCCCTCGCGTCCGGAAGCGCAGCCGATGGCAACGTTTTTGAGCGATCCGCCGAAGCCCGCCATGCCATGCCCTTTGAAATGGGTGAGCACCAGCATCGAGTCATAGCGATCCAAATGAGATCCCACCGTCACGGACTTGAGCCGACTGCCGCCCGCAATCGGCCATGGCGTTCCGCCGTCTTCATCCAAGATGTCAACGGGCGCGAAGGTCCAGCCGTTCGTAACGAGCGTTTCACGATGTCGGGACGCTGCAGCCCGCGGCCCGCCGTAAAGCGTATTCGTTTCAACGATCACGGCGTCCGGCAACTCATTTATGAGAGCTTTCACCCATTCGCGCGGCAAAATGTTGGGACCGTGCGGTTCGCCCGTATGAAGCTTCACCGCGATGCGGCCTTTAAGCGTGCTCTGCACGGATCGCAGAGCAGCAACTAACCCTTCAGCCGTCAATGATGTCGTTTGATATACAACTGCTTCTCGGCCGGCCGAAGCGATCGATAAAGATTCCGCGCTCACCTGCGAGAGCGCTGCAGCCGCAGCTGTTCCGGCGATTAAACGCCGACGCGAAATTCCGCAAAGGCTCATCGCGGCCTCCTTGCAAATCAGAGTTTTTTCTTGTCAGCGAATAATTGAATATGCATTGCTTAATTAAAATGCCAACTTATTTCAATATTTCGCTGCGCACCATCGGCCGCCTGCAGTGCTGCTGCGCTTTAGGAGAGAGGTCCGTTAAAAGAACAGACCGCAGGTGGGTTCGTGCGAATTCATTCTCTGTTTCAAGAGCAGTGATGTCCAATGCTTAATAGCAATGCCTTTTTATGCGTTTTTTGGATGGAGAAAGCCGCAGCACTTTGATGCCGGCCAGCCCCTTATCCTCGGCGAATGGGACTCAGCCGACACATTGATTCAAACGCGCAGGACGTATGCCGGATTGGGTGCCTCACCCGAGCTCGTCGGAGCGGCGTGCGGACTCCGCAGCATCAGCCGGACTCACCAACGTTACGGTGAAGGCGTTGCCATCGGGACCCGAAGCAAGATTCACCTGCCACCCCATGCGCATACAGATGCGCCAAACGATGGACAGTCCCAGACCAAACCCCGTCTGTTCGATATCCGCACTCGCCTTTCCCCGGACAAAAGGTTCGAAAATCCGCTTCTGCTCCTCTGGAGGAATAGGGTCGCCATGATCGGCAACGACGATGCCCGTACTCGTCTCAGTCACTTCGATCTCTCCTTCATGCGAGTAGGCGAGCGCATTCTTGACGAGGTTCGACACCACAGTGCTCAGAAGAAGCGGCGAAAAGCTCCCCGGACAGCAGTCTTCTTGGCGAAAAACAAGCTGGCGGCCAGCCTTTGCGGCCTCTGGGATCCATAAGCGGCCGACAGCCTGAAGCACGTCGCTCACTCGGTCGCTGCCAGCGTTTTCAGAGAGCCGAGCAAATGCGAGGAACCCTTCTACAAGCTCGTGCATCATTTTTGACGACCGTTCGATCTTGTCTACCTGCCGCTGCTGGGCGGCAGTGAGTTCGGTGAGCTTGAGGAGCTCCACGCTCGTCTCGATCACGGTCAAGGGCGTGCGCAGTTCGTGACTCACGTCGCCCGTGAAAGCTTTTTCTCGCTTCAATGCTTTAAACAGACGATGCATTGAGGCCGAAAGCTCTGCAGCAAGATTTCCCACTTCGTCGCGGGTGATGAGCTCTTTGGGAAGCGGCTTCCAAGTATTTTGTGACGATGCCGCACGAACGGCTGCAGCGAGTTTTTCCACCGGCCGCATAACCTGCACCGCCAGACGTTTGCCGGCCGCAGCCCCGACCAAGAACACCACGAGCAGCACAGCGAGCATCAAGATAAAGAGCTCCTGCTCCTTTTCTTCGAACCCTTCTTGATCACGCACGATCATCAGGCTCCCGCCCTGCCAGGCACGCCGCCAGACAAATACAGCCGGCGCTTCGGTAATTTCAGTAAACCCGAACGGGCAGTCCTGAAACTGGGCCGGCACAGGCTTCAATCCCGGCGCGTCGCCATACACATCAGCGTGCGGCAGCCCTATTGCGGTATTGCCTCGTTCGATCTGCGAAACCACATAATCCATGTCGTCCTCAAGAAAGCTCGAAATAAGCTCTTCTTCGGTATAGCCGATAACGCCTACCATCGCTGCGGAATAAAGCGCAGCCAAACCGGTGAGGAGCACCGTAAGCGCAAGCATAATGCGCTGTGAAAGACCTCTCGGCGGCTTCCGATGGAGCTCTCGCTGCTGATCATGCGCCTGAGGCGACGCTTGGGATAAGCCCCCTTGCGCTTCATAGGAACTGCCTGACTGAGCGGCTGATGAGGGAGAAATCCTCTCCTCCTGCGCAGCGCTCAACTGCAGGTTTTCACGACTCCTGCCGCTCAAATTCGTCATCTTGGGTCTCGCCGTGCTTTGCGGCCGAATATAATTGTTTACGATAAATGCTCTGGCGCTCACTCCTTTCCAGCCAGCAGCATGAAGGTTATCCCTTCACCCCATCGGGCGAACAGACAGACCAGCCGGCACCGGGGTGCGTTTTCAGCATTGGAACATTGAAAGGTTTGTCGAGCGCCTGCCGAAGAAGATAGAGGTTGCTTCTGAGACTATCAGAGATCGGCGCACCATCAGACCAAACTTTGCTTTCCAATTCCTCTCGGCTGACAACGCGGGGACTCGCCCGCATCAGCACCGTGAGAATGCGGAAACAAGTTGGGTTAAGACGAAGCGATTTGCCCTCGCGTTCAACTGAGAGCGCATCCGGGTCGAGCACTAGGGGGCCCACCTGCAGTTTCTTTGACGCACCGGCAGTCATGCCGCTTAGTCCCGCACGCCGCAGAAGAGCTTCCACGCGGGCATTAAGCTCAAGCAGTGAAAAAGGTTTGATGACGTAATCGTCCGCTCCGGACTCCAGCCCCGCCACGCGGTCGTCAACGGCGTCGCGCGCCGTGAGCATCAGGATCAGTATCGAAGACCCCGCGAGACGAAGCCGGCGGCAAAAGCTCATTCCGTCTTCCCCGGGCAACCCCACATCCAAAACAATGAGCGCAATGTCTTCTTCGGCAATCAATTGAGCGGCCGATGCAGCATCCGAAGCGCCAATCGTTTGATGGCCGCGTAAGTTCAGGTATTCGCATATGTTTTCTCGAATATCTGAATTATCGTCCACGACCAGGATGCGGTTAGCCATTCGTTCCTCGCTGCATTGAAGTCTGCCAAAGATGCGCAAAACGGACTGTCCATGTCGTCAACGCATCACAGCATCACATTTTATGGGACGACGTCTTCGTTAGCATTCGCAGCGTGAATTTTGTTTACTGATCATCTTGTTTTCACTCATGAATTCTCTTTTTTGACGGGATTTTGACGGACGCTTTACACCGCCTTGACGACCATTGGGAAAAATCACCACCGTCAGAGTCCCGAGAGGGTCAGGACTCGCAAAGCTCTGAGCGTCACCGCTCAGTTTGTGAATCATTATGTCGTCCATTTTCAACCTGTTCCGCAGCAGTTCCGCATCCGACTTCAGTTTGCCCTATGCACGCAAAACGGCTGACTGGAACATCGTCCTTTGGCTGCTCGTACCCGCCTGGCTGCTGTTTTGGCTGTGGACCAATCCGCCTCACGGGTTCGATCTCGCCTTTGAACATCAGTTCTATGTGAACAATGCCTGGCCGCTTCATGCAGACGGCCGTATTGAGTTCTGGCTCCACTTCATGCCGAAGGTCATTTCCGGCGTGCTTTTCGCGTGCGTGCTGGGTGCTCTCACCTATCTGCATCAGTGCCGCCGCGCGGCAGTCATTCTCGGCGACCACGAAGATGCGGCGCACTGCAATCTCATCCTCTCGCGTCTTTACTATGCCGTGGGCGCTGCGCTCCTCTGCGTGGGACTCCTCTGGTGGTTGAAGCAGTCCACCGGCGTCTCCTGCCCCTGGAGCGTCACTGAATTCGGCGGCAGCGCCGCCGTGGTGGATCCCGGTCTGCCCCTCCTGCCGAAACCGGGACGCTGCTGGCCAAGCGGCGCTGCCGGCAGCGGCTTTTGCCTGCTTCCGCTCTACTTCGCCTTCCGCGACTTCAGGCCCAGACTTGCCCGTCTGTTGCTCGCGCTGGCACTCCTTTCGGGTTTCGGCGCAGGGTTTGCCCGCGTGGTGGTGGGAGCGCACTTCCCGTCGCATGTTTTTGCGGCGTTAGCGCTGGACTGGCTGATTTCTGCGGGCCTCTATATTGCCGCTTTTGACCGCGCCGGACTGGTGCGCAAGCTTCGCGCGCTGCTGCCTTTCGGCCGCCGTTCGACTGAGGATCAGCCCGGCCGCGTGACGCTTTATCTTTTCACGAGTCTTTGGTGGGCCATTGTCTTCAATGGTCCGATGACCGCCAAGCTCGCGATTGACAACAACCTCGTCACGACCGACTCGCTCATCCTAAGCTTGGGCACGACAGCCGCCTTTGCATTCGTCTCCGCTGCAATCATTGAACTCTGCGGACTGCTGCCGAAGATGGTCTTCCGCATTCTGCTGCTGATTTTGAATACGCTCGGAGCCGCCGCTTTTGCTGCCGCCTATCTTTACGGCACGGCGATGACGCCGGACATGGTCCGCAACTTTCTTGCCACCGATCCGGCAGAAGCACAAGCCTATCTGAGCACCCGCTCCGTTCTCCTCTTCCTGGCCGCCTGGCTGCCGCCGATGCTCGTCACGCTGGCTGCAAATCTAAAGAGGTCCGCCTGCGTTGCCCGTCCGACGCTGCTGCGCCGTCTGCTTGTATTCCTTCGCCGGCTCTTTACCTCCATTGGGTTTGCTGCTGTGGGCGTTGCGCTCATCGGCCTCAACTTCCAGGCTTTCGCCGGCGCGATGAGAAACGACAAGTCACTGCGCTACATGATCGCTCCGGTTAATGTCGTCTATTCGGGCATGCGCACCATCGTGGGCGACTCGAGCCCTGAAACCAACGCCCCGCGTGTGGCCGTCGACCCTTCCCCGTCGCTTGCCGTCAAGCCGTCTCGTCCGGCGGTGCTCGTTGTGATGGTAGGCGAAACCACGCGCTCAGCCTCCTGGCAGCTCGCGGGTTACAGCCGCGAAACCAATCCGCAGCTCTCCGAGCTTCAGATTATCAGCATCCCTCGCGTTGAAGCCTGCGGGACGTCCACCGACGTTTCTCTGCCCTGCATGATGAGCCGCATTGGCCGCAGCGACTACAACCGTGATCGAATCCTCTCTGAAGAACAGCTCCCGAGTCTCTTAAACCGCGCCGGCGCCAACGTGCTCTGGATTGACAATCAATCGGGCTGCAAAGGTGCCTGTACGGGCGTCAGCTCCCGTGCGACGACGCCTAATCCGCAGGACTGCCCCAACGGCGAATGCGGTGACCGGGTATTCCTCTCGGAATTGAAAGGCGAACTTGGGAAACTGCCCGCCGACCGTCCGACTGTACTCTTCCTTCACATGATGGGGTCTCACGGTCCGGCCTATTCGCTTCGCTCCGACAAGGCCAGAAAGCTCTTCGAACCGGAATGCACCGATGCAGACCTTAAGAGCTGCAGCCGCGAATCGGTTATGAACGCTTACGACAACAGCGTGCGCGAAACGGATTACGTTCTGGCGTCTCTGATCCGCATGCTTAAAGATACGTCCGGCAGCATCGATTCCGCACTCGTTTATGTCTCCGACCATGGCGAATCCCTCGGTGAAGGCGGTCTCTACCTCCACGGCGCCCCCTACTGGATGGCGCCCAAGGAACAGACTGAAGTGCCGATGGTGCTCTGGATGAATTCGGGATTTGAGAAGACCTTCAGCATCAACCGCAGCAAGCTTGAAAAGAATGCCGCCGGCCGAGTGACTCATGAGAACCTTTATCACACCGTCCTCGGACTGCTCAACGTCAAGTCAACGACCTATGTGCCGACCTACGACCTGACGCACTAAACGATCAAGTCGTCCATCAGGCGAAAACGAAGAAGGACTCGATAGCCGCGCAATAGGCTCTCTATCGAGTCCTTCTCTTTTTTTGGAAGTGTTTTCTCAGAATAATGGCAGACACTGCGGTCCGTTATTCGCCCTGATCAATACGTCCTAAGAGTCTTCGGCACCCTGCTGCCTGAGGATGGAGCCCATTGAAGAGGCTTCGATAGTGCTTATCCGCCGATTCCAGAAGCTGCCGGCGCTCTTCGGGTTCAGGCTTATTCACCAGACCAGCTGTGCGGTGAAGATTGAGCGCGAGCTCGCCTGCGGCAAGCAGCAGCTCATCAGGATGCGGCACACCCAGTTGATCACCCGGAACCGTCAGCAGCACGCGCGTCCAGAAGCGAAGATCCGGATTCTCAAGCTGTGAAAGCGTATCGGCAGCCAATTCAACAGCAGCGGGCAGCATGTCGCCGTCCAGTGATGACGGCAGAAGCTCAGACCAGTCTTCCACAAGAGACGCGCGCAATTCACGGTTAGCGTCGCCCAGCCGCTTGATGGCCACATCGAACTGTCCTGTACGCATGGCCAGCGTGCCTTCAATCAGCGCAAACGGTGCGCCGACACTCCCGCCGGCCGTCGCAGCAGCCCGCAGCGTCGGCAAGAGATTCAGTGCAACCTGAGCCGGCGCAAGCGTCGTCTGAACATCTGCATCCGCCTGAGAGAAACCTTCCACCATGGCGCGCAAAAGCCGCCTGGCATAAGCCGCATCCAAAAGTGTTTCCTGAGTGATTGCAGAAAGCGCAGCGGCGATCACGCGTGCACGTCCAGGACCGGAATATGGGAAGGCTTCAAGCAGGGCCACCGCTTCTTCATGCGCCGGTGATGCCTCTTCCTGACGGCGAGCATGTTCCTCACGCCGAATGTGATCTGTCTGGGCAAATTTAGCCATATAACGATCAAGCCATTCGAGCATGCGGACTCCTCCCTTCCTAAACCGTTTCTGCGGTCTCAATCCTAGCCAATAAACATGCGGCTTGTCCTACGCATTTGCCTCTACCAAAATGGAGAAAAGTTAGAGGATTGATCGCGAAATACGGGAGAAAACAAATATTGAGCATCTGCAGCATCGATTGACATGAAATCTCACCCATAAACACTGCATAGCCATTCATGTCGAGATCAAACTCACTGAAGACTGTGTAATCAATGCGCAGTTGGTCGTCAACAACTGAGGGTATTTACTACACATAGATTTTCCCTACTGTTAGAACGATAAAGAATGCAAACATTTGCCAAGCGAGGAATGCGCAAATGTCTGAACTGATGCAGACCGAGACCACGAACAGCCAAAAAAGACAATTGTTTTTTAAGGGTTTTTAGATTGCACTCTTCAAAAACAACTGTTCATTTAAAGGCGCATCAATGATATTTATTGGCATGACAAATTCGTTCTATCAAGCGATGCACAGAAAGTTATTGCGCATAACGCATTCGAGCAGGATAGCTCTCTCAAACAACATCTCGTAGGATAGAAACAGATTTGTGAAAACTATCGCAATGGCAAATATAAATCAACTAGCCACAAAATAGATTCGCAAACTTGTCAATCATTAAATATTCCGTTCGCAATTATGACCTTTAAGTACACAAATTTACCCCCCCCCATTCCAAATACGCATTTTCATTGCTGACAATTGCTATTCTTAGCACATCTTCCATTGCCTTTGGCGCGACCAAAATTGAATGGGTGGGCACAGCTAGTGAAAGTGGAGACTCGCAAATTACCAGAAATTTTAAAAATGGCGAATATGATGGCAAAGAAATTTCTGGCATTAAAATTTCTTTGGAAGGATATGTAAACAATCTCTGGGGCGATACAACCGAAGGGTTAGTCATCAGCGGAAAAAATTTAACCGTTCAAGGAAATGATAAAAATGTAACTATAGTAAATGTTTCACAGAACGACAAAATTGATAACAATGGCGGGATATATGCAACAAACGCCAGATTCACGCCATCTAGTATTAATTTCAACAATCTGAAGAACGTCTACATTGCCGCTATTGGTGGAAAAGAAACAGGAAATGACAGTACAGCAATCTCATCTAAAGGAATGGGAAATAAAGTGTCTGTTTCAGGCGACACGGTCAGACTGATTGGATCACTGGACGTAACTGGATTGGGCAATCAAATTGAAGTCTCCATGAGCGGAAAGGACTCTTTTTGGTACGGCAGCAAATGCGGTGGATCCTTATCAGAAGTTGCGATATCTCTCGCAAATCAAGCCACATGGATTTTCAATGCAAGCGGGTCAAAATACAATCAAAATGGACAATTAGATAACTTGTCTCTTGATGGAGGCATAGTCGTTATTGCCAATGAAATCGTCTGGCAAACATATGAAAATACTATTATCAAGGACTCTACAGGGAACGAATATGTTCTATCCGATTATAGGAATCGTGATGGAAAATATTCTGAAGTAGATATCAGCAATTTAACCGGTCCAGGCGGCATTTTTAAAATCGACCTAGATTGGCAAACCAATCAAGGCGCAAAACAATACACCGAAAAAAGCGACTTCATCAAGATTGGCAAAGCTGAAGATAATTCAAGCCAAACGGTATGGTTCGACATCAGCAAAGCCCATTTGGATGAAATGAAGGATGGCGACAAACTTTATTTTGCGAGTGTTGGATCCGGAGATACGACCTTCTCTACCAATGCCGATGGTGAAGTCAGCAGCGCTGACGAAATCTACAGTTTCAAATACAGCTCTCAAAGCGAAGAATCTGACAACCTCACGTACTGGTTCCTGACGAAATCTCAGGGAGGCACCAACGAAAATGTCGCCCTCTTGAGAAACGCTGCACTGGCATCCTATTCACTGGCTTCGGATCTGGATCGCTTCCACGAGCGTCGGGACGAAGCTCGTTATGAAGAGGCTGGCGCCGGCGGTCTTTGGGCTCGCTATCGCTACTCCGACATTGGCCGCGACAACACTTTCGACATGGACAAAAACATGATCCAAGTGGGCTATGACAAGGAAGTATCCACTGCCGACAGCCGCAAAATTGTGGGCATTGCGTTTGACTACACCCATGCCGATACCGATCTCACCGGTATTTCCGGCAGCGGCAGCAATGATCGCTACGCCTTGAACCTCTACTATTCTGTTCTGGCCGACTGCGGCGGCTATGCCGACTTCACCGCGAAAATCGGTCGTCTCGGCAGCGATTATGACCTCCGCAACCAGACGGGGCAAAAAATCGGCAGTTCGTTCTGGCAGACGTTCTACGGTGTGAGCGCTGAATTCGGCTGGCGGTACGCGTTGAATGACACGTTCTTCATCGAACCGCAGACTCAGCTCCAAATCATCCGCATTGAAGGCGACCAGTTCGAAACGGACGGCGGCATCAAAGCTCAAATTGCAGACACCAACAGCGTCATTGGCCGAATCGGTCTTCGTGCCGGCAGCACCTTCACGCTGGGCTCCGCAGAACAAAAAAGCTCGGCGTATGTCTTCGCTGACGCACTCCGCGAGTTCAAGGGCGATTATGCCTTCGCTGCCGCAGGCCATTCGACAGCGGGCGACTTCACCTATTCCGGCAAAGAGAGTTGGTATGACGCAGGTATTGGCACCAATGTGGCCTTGAGTTCCAATATCAACTTCCGCCTCAACGCTAAATACATTTTCGGCGGCGTTTTCGAGAGCAGCCGACAAATTGATGCCGCGATTCATTTCGCCTTCTAACCCATAGCAGTGCGGCCTGCGGCCACCACACGGCCTGCGGGACGATCACTCTTGCCGATAAATCGGGTTGCCTAGCCGGATCATCACGTTTTTCTGCGGGTGGTCCGGCTAAATGCATTCTGCGTGTATCCATACCTGTACGGCGCTGTGGCATACAGCTTACAAGACCAATCGTTGCCGGTCTTTTAATTTTCACTTTCATTTGATAAACAAAAAAATCGAATGCGCTATTAGAAATTAACAATCATACCAATAGATTGAAAAATAATATCTAACATATAGATGCTATATATGGTTTTTAGAACAAACCAAATCAAATCTAAGGGATAAACGGCAAAAAAATGCCGCTGCCATCAAACCATTTAGTTGGAGCCCCACAACTTAGGGAAAACGCTCTAAATCGATAGACGTATAAAAATGAAAACACATCTAAACAAGTTTTTACACTTGTCAACAAAATATGATATGAAATACGCCTAGACCACGATATCGGCAATGAAGGTCTTATTTGTAAACGTTATTTGGCGTGAATGAGCTGGAAATGCCTCTGCCCAAACAGTAATCAATTTTTTATATTCTGAAAACTTACTGGTATGCATTTTAAGCAATGCATCGTGCTTCCCTTCAACATTTATTCACAAACATCAAAAACACGCATCTCACTATAGGATTGGATTCGATTTTTTCCAAAATCATCTTCAATTGCGAAGTCGAGTTATTGAAAAAAGCAATTGTCGCAATAAACGATACATTTACAAACAATCCAATCTAGGTTGCTTGCGTGATGACGAACTACCTCTATAAAGTCCTGCCACCTCAGTATTCACACGTGAATAAGGTTTACTGTCTTTTGGTGGCTACCGTATTTTGCGCACTTCCGCTTTGCTCAACAGAAGCTGCAGCAGAAAATATTCTCAAATACGATGGAACAACGGATATTCATGGGGATGCCAAAACACGGGCATCCAAAAATGAATATGACGGCATCGATATCCGTATAACGGGTGTTGATCCAGGCTATTACACCGAAACGACGGAAGCTCTTGTTGTAGACGGAAAAACCCTTAATGTTAAGGGCAAAGGCAAGTTCGTCCGCATTGTCAATACCGCTCAGAACGAACGAATTGACAACAACGGCGGCATCTATGCCAAGGGCGGATCGACCGTTAATTTCACTGACGTCGATTCGATTTATATTGCCGCCATCGCTGGTAAGGAAGGCGGCAATGACAGCACTGTCATATCTGCTAAAGATCCCATATGGAAAGATAGAACCGGATACACAAATACCATAAACATATCGGGTACTGTTATTCAATTGATCGGCTCCATAGATGTCTTTCATAGTTTTGGATCTGTGCTGAACCCAAATGCTCGTCATACAGTCAATGCCGCCCTGTCCGGTTCTGACTCTTTTTGGTATGGCAGCGCTATTGGCGAAAGTGATGAACGAACTGCAGTTAATCTCTCGCTCGCTGATGGTGCCACTTGGATCTTTAATGCAGGAAGGTCCCTCTTAAATGCAGGCGGGATCATAAGCAATCTGAAGCTTGACAAAGGTGTAGTTCTTTTTGCGGATGCCGAGGTTTGGGAAACCTATCGAAAGACGGTGATTAAAGGTACGGATTACGTATTGGCGAATTTCCGAGATCACAACGAAAGATATTCCCAGATTGAAATTCGAAATCTCACGGGGCCTGGCGGCATCTTCAAAATCGATCTGGATTGGCAGACCAACAACGGCGAACGGCAATACACCGAGAAGAGTGACTTCATCACCATCGGCACAGCTGAAGACGGCTCACACCAAATCGTTGAATTCGACATGGGCAAAGCTCATCTGGATGAAATGAAAAACGGCGACAAGCTCTACTTTGCAAGCGTGGAGTCTGGGAACACAACCTTCTCTACCAATGCTGACGGTGAAGTCAATCGTGCTGATGAACTCTATCGCTTTGCGCTTCACACGCAGAGTGAAGAAGATGAAACTGATCAGCTTACCTATTGGTTCCTAACCAAGTCCATCGGCAGTGCTAACGAAAACGTCGACTTCTTGAATAATGCGGTGCTGGCCTCCTTCTCACTGGCCTCTGATCTGGATCGCTTCCATGAGCGTCAAGGTGAAGCTCTCCATGAGGAACGCGGCACCAATGGCCTTTGGGCTCGGTACCGCTATTCAGATATCGGTCGTAAGCACGCGTTTGACATGGATAAAAGCATGATCCAGGTCGGCTACAACAAGGAAGTATCCACGGCAGACAGTCACAAAATTGTCAGCTTGGCCTTTGACTATACGCGTGCAGATACAGATCTCTTCGGCGTTTCCGGCAGCGGCAGCAGCGATCGCTATGGACTGAACCTCTATTACACGGTCTTAGGCGAGAGCGGCAGCTATGCTGACTTCAATGCGAAGATTGGTCGTCTCGGCAGTGACTACAACCTCCGAAACGATTCCGGCCAGAAAATCGGCGGATCGCTTTGGCAGACGTTCTATGGCGTGAGTGCTGAGCTGGGCTGGAAATTTGAGTTGAATGACTTCCTCTTTATTGAACCGCAGACACAGCTTCAAGTCATCCGCATTGAAGGCACTCGGTTTGAAACGGAGAGCGGCATCAAGGCTCAAATTGCGGATACCAACAGCATCATCGGCCGAGTTGGTTTCCGTGCCGGCAGCAGCTTCTCGTTTGGTTCTGCTGAACGCATCAGCACGGCGTATATCTACGGCGACGTGCTCCGCGAGTTCAAGGGTGATCACGTCTTCGCTGCCAGAGGCCATTCCACGTCTGTCGACTTCTCATACGCCGACAAAGAAACTTGGTATGACGCCGGTATTGGCGCCAACTTGTCTTTGAGCAGCAATACCGATCTTTGGCTCAATGCCAAATACATCTTCGGCGGCTACTTCGAGAGCAGCCGACAGATTAATGCGGGCGTCCGCTTCTCTTTCTAACCCTCTCGCAGACTTCCGCGGTCTCTATTCAGACCGCGTGAAGCTCTGCATTTCCGGAAAGTCGGGTTGAGTACCCGGACGGACCGTCAACTTCCCCCATTGACGAGCCGGCCAACACTCAACCCGCGTTTTATTTTGTGCTGAGCAGCAGGACATAAAATCATCCGGCAGCCCCTGACTTAATGACTGCCGCTTTCAGCCATTGACCAATTTCCGCTGACGAGCGCAGGAAGCTGCGAATCGCCTGCGGCAGGCTCGGAGATTTTCGTCAAAGAAGAGTTGGCTGGGCTGTCTGCCTGCCATAGGCCTCCAATGCTTTAAGTGTTTATCAAGAGATAAACTAGAGCCGTGGACTGGCAGCAAATCCCATGAAATTTGGATATTTCCGCGACTGATATCAAGCGCAGGATAAAAGTGCTTCGCAAAAATCGGAATCGAGACAGTTGTCACCAGAAAAGCTGCCTAAGTACTGACATGAGACGGCGCAGTCAGGCATTTCGGTGTGCGCAGCGAGGCACTGCAGCGGTTCAAAACGCTTTTTCTTGGCCGGAGATTGATTAGATCCTTCAAGTACTCTCGATATTTACGCTTTGTTTTGACGGAGGCTATGAGGAATATTCACAGGTACCCATACCAGAATTCGAGAAAAGGATAATTTCTTAATTTTCAATGCATTAACAGCATACCCAGAAGCAACTGTTCATAGCTAGAATTACAGTAATCCTTCGTTGGAAACTTCTCATGCGTCGCTCCGTCACCTTCTCTTTAGTTGTCCTTACCGTCTTTCTGTGGGCTGCCAGCCTTTGGCGGCTTTCAGCACGCGTCACCGGGATGGATCTCGTCTACGCCGGCATTCCGGCCGGACTGGCACTGCTGCTTCTGATCGGTTTTGCGGTCTCAGGGCGCATCTTTAATCCCAACGACAATGTTCGGCGGGTTTTCTCTGCCGTCCTCGCCGTCACGCTCCTTTTGACGATAGGGCTCGTCTACGCAGATATTTTTGTTTTTTCAGGCGAAATCTTTGAGCGGGGTCTCGCCATCTGGCGTCTTGATATCTTCTATCAAGAGCGCTTTGCCTACACGCTCGCTTTTGCCGGAGGCATCGTGCATCCGATCCTCTTCATCATTGCGGGTGTAGGCCTGCTCTGCCTGCCGCCCCCGAAGGACGGCTTCTCGATGCGCTGAGCCAAAAGCGAGCGCAAAAATTTAGCCATGCTCCCAACGGTCGCTCCAGCCTTGAGCCGGACCGCTGGGATTAGAAGGATCTGCCTGATCATCGTCGAGCGGCAAAAACGCTGTTTTTGGATGCCCGCAGTCAGGGCAGACGAAATCATCAGGCAGATCTAAAAAGGGCGTGCCGGGATCTATTGCCTCTTCGGGACACCCTTCGTCCGGGTTATAGACATACCAGCAGACCTTGCACTGCATGCGCGTATGAGCACCCACGCGGTCTCGAGCGTATTTATCAAGCAGCGCCTCCACCTCTGCACCGGTAGCAAAATGCGGTGCGCCCGTATCCTCTTCAGACATTAAGCACCTCCTCGGCCTTGATTTCTCCGCCGCCCAGAGTGCCGCGCTGCAAATCGTGACGCACCCATTCAATCAAGTCGGTGCATTTAGCCGCGCCATCAGCGAATTCTTCTGCTGAAATAGGAATTTCAGGCGGCACTTTGGCGATGACGTAAGCATCGAGGAGCGTCTTCCCGGCATTGTTGATGATCCGAGTTCTCCAGAGATTACGCACTTTGGTGTTCTGAATATGAGAACGAGTAATGCCCTGAAGCTCCACATCAATATCCCCCTGACCCAGGGTGGAAAGGAGCGCAGTCATGTCGCCGGGCGATAACGGCTGACGCTTCAATTCAAGCATGAAGCAAGGATCGGTCGGCATATCCGGCACGCCGGCATCGGCATCAAAAGCATCCAGCCGGTACTGCAGTTCCTGCAGAATGGCCGGCGCAGCAAAGACATCTGCACTCGGATTAACGAGCTGCGGGATCTTATCAAGACCCCGAGTGCCGACCACCTGAACCGTACGCGGCAGCCGTGCCAAAACAAAGAAATTCTCCTGCCCTGAGCGGCCGCTCTGCACGCGCCAGAGTCCAGGGACGCTCGTGTCGCCCGCTTTGGCCTCACCGCCGAAGAGCTTGATGCGAACTTCACCTTCGCCCAAGGTCGCCAGAAGAAAATCGATGTGTTTGGGATCGAAGTGTGAGAAATCCCAGACTTCCTGCAAGCCGCTGCCGTCAGCAGGCGCACGGCCAGCTTTGATGTCTTCCAAATGCGCTTCAATTTTCGAGCGCACATCGGTCAGAAAAGCAATCGTTGCTTCCGCCGCCGCGCGTTCGGTTTCCGGATCAAGTTTGGGTGCCGAAAGCCAGCGACGTGCGGCTTCTTCAACGGTAAAGGTCTGCATGGGTCTCTCCTCTTGAATTCATTAAGATGCTCAGCGTTCATCAGCCGCAGTGATGATCAGCTTGGCCGCCAGCGGGCAGAATGGAAATCGTGCGCTTGGGAGCCTCCGTACGCGCCGCAATCTCTGCGAGTTCGCGCAGGTATTCATCCCAGTCCTTCAGTCCCTGACAGGCACCGAGATAGATGCTGCCGCGAAAGAGCGCCACGGCGGGGAGTTTGCGCATTCCCCAGCGAGCAGCCAAGGCGCGGCCCTCCTTCACATCGCTCATCCAAGCGCCGTTTTCGGGTGCGAGCGCCGCCTCAATCGCCTTTTTGAGCTCCGCACCGATCACGAGAATGTCGAGCGTTTCTTTCTGATTGTTGGGATCATCACCGAAAAGCGCGATCTTGAGACCGGGGGTGTCCAGGAATTTTTCAACGCTCTCGGAGGTAAGCCGCTGAAAACCTTCTGTCGTCCACAGACGATTGAAGAGCGGATGATTTTCCGGGTCAATCTGCGACACGCGGGTGTATTTGGCCATTCTGAAGATTCCTTTCCTCTGATTGGGGTGCGAAGCGGCGTTAAAGCGGCTTTCCGGGGGCGCGGCCGACAAGGGCGCGCAGATGTTCCGGGAGCTCCGGACCGCGGTCAATCAGATCGCCAAACCCCGAGCGGATTGTCTCTTCGTCAACATCACCCGCCATGACGCGAGCCGTTGCGCCGAGAGCGGCTTCAATTTCGCCGGCCTCTGCTTCCTCAATTTCGCGCAGCGCTCGATTCTGAAAAACCAGCAGCCATGCGCCGACCGCCGGCTGATCAATCATGGAGCAATCCACCTCAAGCCTGCGGCCGTTGCGTTCACAGACAACCATCATCGGGCCGCTTTCGAGCACCTTCATCGGCAGCGCAATGCACATTTGCGACGTTTCCTTTTACCAAACTCACCGAATGCACCAAGCCTAGAAAATACCTGATGTTCCGGGATTCTTCCTTATTTTGTTTCTTCGGGGTTTTCCACGGCGTGCCCCGCCGTCCGCACAAGGAAGCGTTCATCGCCGAAACGGCAAGCTTCCTTGGCATCCGGACGCCCTGCTTCATATTCATTGAGCTCGAGCACACTGAAGCTGAGCGGAGCCGCCTTCGTTCCCGCCGGACGCGGGGTAAGCTTTACACCCCATTCTTCAAGGAATTTGGCGCCGAGCTCGACGGCCTCGTCAAGGCGGCTGCGAATCAGCGGCGAAAGACTTCCGCCGTAGTCGTCGAGCAGTTCCGGCTGAATACCCACGACAGCTAAATCTTCAAGCTCGTAGCCCATGATGGCAGCCGATGCGAGCAGATCATTGAAGCCCGTCTGGTGCGGTGAAATCTTGGTTGACGACCAGATCTTGACATCACTCTTCTGCAGCACCTTGAGCGTACCCGGTTTTTCCTTGAAGTCGCAGCAGTCGAAAACAAGCATGCGGCGAGTCGAAAGAATTTCGTCAAGGAGCCATCCGCCGAGCGTGCCGCCGTCCATCACGTCGACGCCTGCGGGTGTCTCATAACGCTGGTGAAACGCTTCGGCCGCGCGAGGGCCAAAGCCTTCATCGGCCCAAAGAATGTTGCCGATGCCAAGGATCAGCACGTCACGGCTGGCTGAACCGCCCTTAGGCAGTAAATCGGGGTGCACGTTCGCTTTCATCTTGAAATTTGAAGTTTTTATGCGAAAGAGATCTAGGCCGAAGCCTGACCGTCACTATAGTCGCGCGGAGAACTAGTCCGCCATAGCCCAATGGGCGGTCGAGCAGATTACTTATGCGACACTTTGTAAGTAGTACTCCTATGAAGTTCTCTAAATATTTTTGATGATTTCTACGGGTTAGTGATGTTTCTATCCTATCCCAACAATACGTATAATCAAATCAAACCTTCGTTTCCCCGCAAAAAAAGAGAGGTTCTGTATGCCAGAAGTCATCTTCGGTCCGCGCAGAAATGCGGCAGCACGAAAGCTCGCAGCCTCGCAAAATACCGACAAGCACCCCAATTGGGGCGGCAGACGCCCCGGCTCCGGACGAAAACCCGCTGGAGAGAGACCGCTCGACGCCATGATCGTCGTGCGCATGACGGATAAGCAGAAAGCATTTTTCAAAATGGCCGGCGGCAGTGCCTGGCTGCGCCGCGTTCTGGAAGTCTGCATGGAAAGAAAACAGTTCAATATGGCGTCTGACCGTGACCCCAACGAGAAGGAACTTCTCGGAGGTCTTGAGATTGACGACATCCTGCCCGAGTCTCTGTCCTCCAAATCCACTGGATTCTGATTCTTCAGATTCAGACCCCATTTTTGCCGATACCGAATGGGCATCAATGGGCGAAACGGTCTGCCGCAGCCCTGCAGCAAGCCGCAATTGATTCTGCTGCGGTCATTGAGCTTGACCGCACAGCAGAGTTTTTTGCCTGCAAATTTTTGGATCGCCGTCGCGCCTTATGCTTCCTGGGCGCAAGGGATGTCGTCCAGCCGGGAATCGTTCACGGCATTCATCGGTTATCCGGCTGAGTCCGCCTGCTCGTGTGAGAAGAAGATCCCTCGAAGTGCGCCGCAGACTTGACGGTCAGTGAAGCAGCTCCTGCTTAAACTAAGTTCCGCAGCGGCTCGGCAGGCTCTCAAAGTCCGCGGACATTGCTGCTGCGGCAGCAACAAGCCGTTTGGCGCACTCTGACTGCGGATCAGCAATCACCGCGTCCGGCGTACCGGACTCGACGATGCTGCCGCGGTTCATCACAAGCATCTCATCGCAAAAAGACTGTATGAGTTCCAAACTGTGGCTGATGAAAAGGACGCTGAGTCCGGATTCGCGACGGAGGTCCTTCAAGAGCGTCATGATCTGACCGGCCACGGTGACATCAAGCGCACTCGTTGCCTCGTCGCAGATGAGGAGTTCGGGCGAAACCGCCAGCGCCCGGGCAATGGCAGCACGCTGACACTGCCCGCCGCTTACTTCATGAGGATAACGCGCAGCCATGTCAGCCGTCAGTCCGCAGCGTTCGAGCAGCTGGGCAGCGCATCGATCCGCTTCATGACGGGTACAGCCTTGATTGCGAAGCGGCTCGCCGATCCCGTCGCCCAATGTTCGGCGCGGGTCAAACGAGGCCGCAGGCTGCTGAAAAACCATTTGCATCGTGCGGTAGACCTCGCGCAGCGCCCGTTCATTCAAATGCGTAATATCGTGCCCTTTTAAGAGAATCGTTCCTGCTGTTGAAGGCATCAGACGCATGATGAGCCGCACGAGCGTACTCTTTCCGCAGCCGGAATCGCCGACGACGCCAAGCGCCGTGCCGGCCGCAAGGTCAAACGTAACATTGCTGACGGCAGTGATCGGCTCTCTTTTAGGGATTTCAAACACTTTAGTGAGACCGCGCACTGACAAAACGGGGATCATTCTGCGTTCTTCCGAAGTCGAGGGGTTGCTGCAATGAGTGCTCGGGTATAGTCGGCCTGCGGATGACAGAGAACATCTGCCGCAGAACCGATTTCCACCATGCGTCCGTCCTTGAGCACAAGGAGCCTGTCGGCCATGCGTGCCGCAACACCCATATCGTGCGTGACGAGCATGATGGCCGTGCCGAACTGCGCTCTCAGAGCGAGCAGTTCGCGCATCACCTCGACCTCGACAGAGGCATCCAGCGCACTCGTCGGTTCGTCAGCGAGGAGAACCTGCGGGCGCAGAAGCATCGCCATGACGATGCCTACACGCTGACACATACCGCCGGAAAGCTCAAAGGGATAACTTTCCCAAAGCCGTTCCGGCGTTTCAAAATTCAGCGTTCGGAAAAGATCGAATGCACGTTTGCGGACTTCCCGTTCTGTACTGCGTTCATGAGCAGCGACCGCTTCAAACACTTGTTCTCCCACCGTGCGAACTGGCGCGAGCGAGGCGGAGGCATCCTGAAAAATCATCCCGACAGAGGCCCCGCGAATAGGCCGCAGAGCCCGCTCGGAGAGCGTCGGAAGATCTTTGCCATTGAACCAGATGTGGCCTCGGGTGATGAGTCCGCCCGCTCCGAGCAGTTTGGCCGCAGCCCTCAGAAGCGTACTTTTGCCGCATCCCGATTCGCCGACGACAGCAAGAATCTCTCCTCGGCCGAGGGTGATGCTGATGTCGTGCAGAACAGCACAGCCCTCGAAGCTCACGTCAACGTGCTCGTAGCGAAGCACAGCCTCATCAGTGTGAAAACTCATTTTCAGGCGTTCCGGTTATTGCTTGGCGGGGGCCGGTGCGAGTTTTGCCGTTATTTCATAGAAGTCCGTCGGGTGTGCAGTGAGTCCGACAACGGTGTCCTTCGTGATCATGCTCATCTTCAGGTGCGAGAAAAAGATGAAAGCGTCATCGTCAAGCACGGTTTGCTGCATTTGAACGGCCAGTTCCCCGCGTTTTTTCACATCGAAGGTGTCATTGAGCTCGCGGGCGAGTGCTTCGAGTTTGTCGCTGTGATAGTGCCCGTTGTTGACCGCCGAGCGATCTAACGCATGGGTCGTAAAGAAATACGCCGGGTCACCCGTGGGAGCCGTCACCATGGCGCTTACATAAATGTCCCAGAGTTCGGGCCGCACACGAATCGAATTGTGATCGGCCGTATTGTTGATGACAACATCAATGCCGATCGCCTTGAGATTAGCCTGAGCGGATTCGGCAAGCAGGGGCTGCTCCTGACGGCTCGGATAAGTGAGCCAGCGAATACGCAGCGGCTGGCCGTTTTTATCTCGGATGCCGTCGCCGTCTGAATCCACCCAGCCGGCTGCGTCAAGCGTTGCGCGGGCGAGATCCGGATTGTAAGGTTTGGCCTTTACCGAATCGCCGCCGAAGGCAAAAGTTGAAGGAAAGGCGCCTTTGGCTACATAACCGTTGCCGTTCAACAGATCGCGCACAAAGCGCTCCTTGTCCACGCCCATTGCAATCGCCTTGCGTACGGCAGGATCCTGCACAATCGGGCTCTTGAAGTTCATATGCGCAAAGAACGTGCGGCTCGTGGGGGTGCTCGTAAAGGTATAGCCGCCCTTTTGGAAAATCGGATAGCTGGCATACGGTATGCCGTATGCACCGTCAATTTCACCTGACTGAAGCGCCATGGTAAGCGTGTCGCCGTCGGAAATCGTGAGCACCTTCACCTGATCAAACCCCGGCGTACCGTTCCAGTACTTTTCATTGCGCACGAGTTCGATCGTTTCGCCCGAAACCAGTTTCGTCACTTTGTACGGACCCGTGCCGACAACGATGCCGTCATCCGTAATGCCCGCTTCCATGTCAAAGATGATCCCGTAGGGGTCAGAGAGATAGTTCAGAAGCGTCGGATTGGGCCGCTTGGTTTTGATCGTAACCGTCTGACCTTCAGCCAAGATCGAGTCGATCATCAGGTCTCCTTGAGCTCGGTCATGGACCTTCACGAGATGTTCCAGACACGCTTTGACGGCAGCCCCGGTCATCGGGCGGCCATTTGAAAAAGCAATGCCTTCGCGCAGGGTGAGCTTCCATGTCAGAGGATCGAGGAGCTCATAGCTGGTGGCAAGCCAGGGCTCAATCTGCATTGTGTTGGAGTAGCGAAAAAGCGTTTCGCCGACGCCGTAGCGCATCGCTGCCCATCCGGCATATTTGAAATGCGGATTAACGTTAGGCTCTTCGTTTTCGGGATTAAAGGTAGTGTCTCCAAAAACAAAAGTCATGGGAGCGGCTGCCGTCTTGGCCTGCTTTGCCTTGTCTTCTCCCGAGCAGCCTGCGGCGAGACCTGCTGCAAGACATACCGATAGGAGCAGCGTCAGAGGGCGATTGCTGAGCTTGAGGTTCATCATGGTGATCATCTCCAAAAAAAGCGGTTTTTAGTCGTTTCCCGCCGGTGTTCATTCGTCTTCCGATAGGACTGATTCAATCGGTCAGCGTTGCGTATTTTTGGGGTCCAGCCGATCCCGAACGGCGTCGCCCAAAAGGTTGAAAGCCACGACAGCGAAGAGAATTGCAGCCCCCGGCGCGAGAATCACCCAGGGATAGGTCTGCAGCATGCTTCTGCCGCCGCTCATCATGTTGCCGAGCTCAGCTGTGGGCGGCTGAGCGCCAAGACCGAGGAATGAGAGCCCCGCCAATTCCATCATCATCGTGCCGATGTCAAGCATGGCTGTGACGAGAATCGGTCCCATGGCGTTGGGCAGGATGTGCCGCCAAATCTGCGCGGCGGTCGTTGCGCCTGACATCTTGGCGGCTGCGAGAAAGTCTGAATCCTTCAGCCGCAGCGTCTGACTGCGCGCAATTCGTGCGTACTTGGGCCAGCTGATGGCCGCAAGCGCAAACACCGCATTGATCAGGCCGCCGTTAAGGAGTGCCGCAATTGCAAGCGCAAAAACGAGGCCCGGGAATGCGAGGCAGACGTCCGAAATACGCATCATGATCGTATCGACGTATCCGCCGCGATAGCCGCAGATCATCCCCACAATGGTGCCTGTCGTCATAATGATGAATACAAGGCTCAGAGTGGCAGAAATGCTGGTGCGCAGTCCCACCAGAATGCGCGAAAAGAGGTCTCGCCCGTAACGGTCTGTCCCTGCCCAGTGCTCCCAGGAAGGCGGCGAAAGCGAGGCAAAGATCTGTGCATTGGGATCGTATGGCGCAATCCATTCGGAAAAGAGCGCAGTAAGGCATACCAATGCGGCTAAAGCTGCAATTGCATAAAACCCCCACCGCTGCCGGATCTTTCGCCGACGCTGCACGGCATCGGGCATGATGATCTGCGCGGTCATGAGACTCCCCTCCCCAAACGAATCCGCGGGTCAAGCCACTGATAAGAAAGATCCGTCATGAGATTGACGCAGACGTATATGATCGCCATCCACATCACATAGGCCTGAATCATCGGATAATCGCGCATATTGATGGCGTCCACCGCAAGCTTGCCCACGCCGTCCCACATGAAGATCGACTCCACAATGGCCGTGCCGCCGAGAAGACTGCCGATGGAGAGCATCAAAAGCGTAATGATCGTCACTAGGGATGAGCGCAGAACGCTGAAGATCAGCGTGGCAGCAAAAGGGATCCCGCGGGCCCGGGCGGCCAATACGTAGTCTTTGCTTAGTTCGTCGAGTACCGTTGCCCGCACCTGCCGAATATATTTGGCAGACATCGCCAGCGCGAGCGTGGAAGCCGGAAGTATCACGCTTTCAACAGTGAGCTGACGTGAAATCACCGGCAGCCACTGCAGTTGAATAGCGAAGATGTAAAGCAAAAGGAGTGCCGCAAAGAAGTTGGGGATGCTGTTGCCCACAAAACTCAGACTGCGGATCACCCAGTCGCCCCAGCGGTTTTGATTGACCGCCGAAAAAATACCGAGCGGCAGTGATACGAGAAGCGTGAGACCGACAGACACCCCGGTAAGCAGAAGCGTTGCGGGAAGTTTTGCAATGAAGGTCTCAAAGACTGGGCGTCCCGAAACGTAACTGCGTCCCATGTCGCCATGGAGGAGCTTCCCCAGCCAGGTGAAGTACTGTGTGAGAAACGGTTTGTCGAGTCCCAGTTCCGCGCGCGCTGCCGCCACAACAGCATCAGAAGCGGCCATCCCCGTACGCTCCATGGACTGCAGGACGACATCACTGCCGGCCAGACGCATCATCGCAAAGGACAAAAACGTAATGACGAAAAGAATGGGGATCAGCTGCAGCAGGCGCGAAAACACATAGTGTTTCACCGCGATCCCTCCTCCGCCGCAGCAGTCTTGACTGCCTGCACCAAAAACATCGGTGTCGAAGCGTTGTTGATGCGCTCATCCTCAGTCCAAACTTCTTTCCAGATGTCTTCATTGCTCGTGACGCACATGGAAAGCGCACGGAGAAGAGCGTGGTCCCACGCGGGCCGCATTCGGCGAGAAAGGACTGCGCGGCGGGCAATCGCTTCCATAGCGGCGACATCGGTCCCTAAGGTGTCATCTTCGGCGCCTGATGCATAGACGTTGGCGCGATCTTCGAGATGGGCAGCCTGTGCAGAGGCGTCATAAAGGTAGCGATACCAGTTGGCATCAAAATTAAGAAGCAGCCCGTTGGGTTTGAGGACGCGAGCCCACTCAGCATAAGCGCGATCAGGGTGCGGGAGATTCCAGGTGAGATTGCGTGAGACAACAACATCAAAACTCGCATCCGCAAAACCGAGTTTCTCAGCATCCATACAGTGAAAGTGAATGTGCTCGGCTGCTTCACCCGCATTGAGGCGTGCCTCATTGAGCATTGCATCGGTGTAATCGACGGCGGTCACCGCATACCCCAACGCATTGAGAATGACCGCAAAGAATCCCGGCCCAGTGCCGACATCGAGCACACGGATGCTGCTGCGGGCACGATCGGGAAAGCGAGCCTGAATGCGCACGTCGAGTGTCTGAGTCCAGATACGGCGCTGTGCAGTAGCAAGCTCTTTGCGGTTCACGTCGCCGTAGCTCGGCGCCCGATGTGTCCAATAGGTACGGTTGGCCTCCGCGTAGACCGCTTCGTTCATCATGGGATTGTTTCCTGCGGCAGGCGTGCTGAGAGTACAAAAATAGGCGTCGGATTAAAAAATTCGTCAATCTCACTGTAGATGCGCTGCCAAACGCCATGATCGAACGCAATGTCAGCAAAGCCTGCTGCCCGCAGGAGCACTGCGTCCCAATGGGGCCGCACTCCCTGACCGGGCTGAAGCTCATGCTTGATGGCTTCATACTCTCTCCAGCACGCAGGCGATATATCTTTGTGAGCATGAAGTTTCGGCAGCTCATCACAATGCTCTCGGCAGTAATCCGCATCGAAATTGATGAGAACCCCGCCGGGAAGCAGCAGTTTTGCCCAGGCGCGATAGGCTCGCTCGAGATTGGGCAGCGTCCAGGTGAGATTGCGGGATATCACCGCGTCGAAACTGCCGGGCGCAAAGCTCGGAGCTTCGGCGTCCATTACAAAAAACTCTGCGGAGATGTTGAGATGCCGGGCGAGTTCTTTCGCCTTGGCAATCATTGCCGGCGTAAGATCAATGCCGACAACTTCATGCCCAAGCGGCGAAAGCAAAAAAGTAAAAAAGCCTGTGCCTGCACCAACATCGAGCACTCGCAATGGCTTGTTGTCTGCTGATTCGGGCAGTTTCGGAACAATCTCTTCGAGCCAGCGTCTCGCTTTCGGACTGTCGAGTTCCCGCAAACGCTGATCGGCAAAAGCCCGAGCGCGTATGGACCAGTAATGCGTTATTCGCTTTTTCAGGACGGTCACGATGAGGAAGGAGTCTCTGAGAAAATGGGAAGACCGCGCGCTGCGGCGGCGGGCAATAAATCGTATGAAGATTTTTTAAATCATCATAACTAATGAAATGTCTGACGACAACTCGCCTTGGCTGCGGCCGAGGCAAGCGCAGGCGCCAGAAATCAGCGCAAAACGGCCATTTCTAGTTCAGAAGGCTTAGGTCGCAATCTTTGAGCGGCTGAGGACTGCATCAGGGGCATGAAAAATGTTTTTGCAGCATCCGAGCGCCTCTCTTTCACGGGCTTTATGCCGACCCTTTCCAGAACAGTGCGGCCGGCACGCTGAGGCGCTTAGTGTTAATAGGATTGGCCTCGACAAAAAAATCGGGCCGCTCGTGAATAGGGCCGCTGCTGGGGAGCAGAAAAACCTCAGCGCTTGCCCACTGCGTAAAACTTTTTATGTGCGGCGTTAATGACTTCGACCGCTTCAGCCTCCATCTCCGCATAGGTGCGCGCCGTCCGCGGACGGATGCCGAAAACGAACTGAATCTGACGCGCGGGGTAGCGCGGATCCTCACGTACCATCGTCTGAAAAGTAAGACCGCGCCCGGCCTTGAAATCTTCATCGCTCATTGCGCGCATGGCAGCAAAAAAACTCGCTCTGGCAGCCAAGTCAGCGTTGTTCATGGCCGGACAAGTGCGCTTGAAGATCACCAGCGGTTCCCCGCGTTCATCGAACTTCGGCCCCTCGTCCTCGTCCTTTTTCTTCTCTTCATGCTTCACGATTCAGGTCTCCAAAATGCTTGAGCAGTGCTGGAACAAACCGTCTTTAGGCAAAACGTCAGTTCAAATCCAAGCCTGCGCGCGGATGGAAGCATTTTGCCTCATGGGGCATGCCTTCGGCGGCAGTTCTATGAAGATAACCCGTACCAAGAACCCGAAGGAAAAGCCGTAACGCACCAAGAAAGTGCGCGGCAGCAGCTTCCGATCCCCCGATCAATATACGCACCAGTGCGGTAAACAAATGCCTCGCAAGACGACATTCACGCACTGTTACGCATCCATGCGGCGCGGCAGCGGTGCAGAGCTACGCTCGAAATTTCGCCTATTCCACGCGGCATTCTGGGCAATAGAAAAGCAGAACCATCCGGATTGGCGCGCAGTATGCATTGTCAGCGGTGAGAAGCAGCTCCGGCGCTGAACCCCAAGTCAGCGAAAGCGCCGGCCGTCCGCACCTATGACCGTGAACGCACTCAAAAAAAGAAGAGATATCAGGGCTAACCCGAGTTTTGGCACGCTTTCTGCTCAAGTCCCCATCAGAGCGGCTGCATCGTCACAAACGATGCCTGCCGCTCCCCTTTGATTCAGTACTCAACATCAGGAGACCCTTCTCATGAAGCTCGTCACCGTCATCATCAAGCCCTTCAAGCTCGACGACGTCCGCGAGGCCCTTTCCGCCGCCGGCGTTCACGGCCTCACTGTTACGGAAGTCAAGGGCTTCGGCCGTCAGCGCGGCCATACGGAGCTCTACCGCGGCGCGGAATATGTCGTCGACTTCCTTCCCAAAATCCGCATCGACATCGCCGTCACCGACGACGCGGTTGACACCGTGATTGAAGCTGTTCTTGCTTCCGCGCGCACCGGCAAGGTCGGCGACGGAAAGATCTTCGTGAGCCCGCTTGAACACGTCGTGCGCATCCGCACGGGTGAAGAAGACGAAGGCGCCATCTGAAGCAAAGCCGCACAAAACATATACGCACGCATTCAGGAATTAAACCCCTTTGAAGAAGGTGGCAAACATGACTTCCCTTAAGAAACTTCTCCCCGCGCTGGCCCTCGGCATTGCGGCCATTCCCGCCTTTGCGGGCGACGAACCTGCGCTTGACAAGGCTGACACGGCCTGGATCATGGTCGCCGGTCTCTTGGTGCTCTTCATGACCATTCCGGGCATCGCACTCTTTTACGCAGGCATGGTGCGCAAGAAGAACATGCTGAGCACGCTCGCCCAGTCGGTTGCAATCTGCGGCCTGATGTCGATTCTCTGGTACGCCGTCGGCTACTCGCTTGCCTTTTCTGAAGGCACCCCCTTTATCGGCGGTCTCTCCAAGGCCTTCCTTTCGGGCATCAGCATTTCAACGCTCTCGGGGTCCATCCCGGAACTGCTCTTTGTCTTCTTCCAGATGACATTTGCCATCCTGACTCCCGCGCTCATCACCGGGTCGCTCGCTGAACGCATGAAATTTTCGTCGCTCTGCGTCTTCATGGTGGCCTGGAGTCTTCTCGTGTATGCCCCGATCTGCCACTGGGTTTGGGCTTCCGACGGATTCTTCTTCCAGATGGGTGCGCTTGACTACGCCGGCGGCACGGTGGTGCACATCAATGCCGGTATTGCCGGTCTCGTCGCCTGCCTGATGCTCGGCCGCCGCACTGGCTACGGTTCGCAGCACCTCGCTCCCGCCAACCTCACCTTTGCGATGATCGGCGCCTGCCTGCTCTGGTTCGGCTGGATGGGCTTCAACGGCGGTTCCGGTCTGGCTGCGAATGAACGTGCTGTGATGGCGATCCTTGTCACGCAGATTGCCGCTGCTGCCGGCACCATCTCCTGGATGGCGGCCGAATGGATTTCCCGCGGCAAGCCCTCGCTCCTCGGCATGATTTCCGGGGCGGTTGCCGGTTTGGTCGCGATTACCCCGGCTTCGGGCTTCGTGGAACCTGCCCCAGCACTTTTCATCGGTCTTGTTGCCGGCGTCCTCTGCTTCTGGATGGTTGCCGTCGTCAAAGCCAAGCTCGGTTATGACGACTCTTTGGACGCCTTCGGCGTACACGGCATCGGCGGCATGCTCGGCGCCGTTCTGACGGGCTTCTTTGCAACGAGCGCCGTGACGGGCTCCGAACTCCCGCCGATGATGACCCAGGTCGGCATCCAGATCTTCTCGGTCGCAGCCACGCTGATCTACGGCGGCATTGTGAGCTTCGTCATTCTCTTTGTGATCAAGAAGACCATGGGTCTGCGCGTCACGAAGGACGAAGAGCTTACGGGTCTTGACCTGGCGATCCACGGCGAACGCATTGAATAATGCGCAGCTGGGTTAGATTCAAAACCCAAAGGGCGCACTCAGGGAAAAAACTCGACTGAGTGCGCCGTCCGGGTCTCTTCACCCGTCACAAAATGAAAAAAGCCCGCAGGCACTGCTGCACTGCGGGCTCTTTTCGCTTTAAAGAAGTGCAATGCCTCAGAAGAGCTTCTGATTGAAGTAGACGCGCTTGAGCATATCTTCAGCATCGGGGCCGCGAACACTTACCCCTGCGAATTCAGCATCGTTCATTGAGGTAAAGGTCACCATGGCGATCTTGAACTTTTCGTCGTCGCCCTTGCGGAAATCGAACTGAACGAGCGCGCCGTCGTCAAAAGTGCAGCTGAACTGCACGTCGCCGTCTTCGATCTCTTCCCAGACCTGACTGCCAGGCCGGCAGGAGCCGTACTGCGCGAAAGCTTCCGCCACCGTCACGGTATCGTCAATCGGCAGCACCATGGCTTTGACCGTTTTCACGTCCGGCGTTTCAACGGGCGCAGGCGCCTGAGGCATCGGAACCGGCCCGTTGGTCGTCGCGCAGCCGGCAAGCAGCACCGCTAGGCAGCAGGCTGCGGCCGTCATTTGATAAGCGTGCGTGCGAGTCATATTCGAATCCTCCAATACGTCTCACCGTTTTCCGAAATATCCCTTCGGTCAGACAGAAAAAAAGCGCCGCAGTTAGAGTGAGCGGCGCTCTTCATTGATCAAGCAGCTGAGTGTCAATGTAACACCCGCCACTGAAGCTAATCTTAGGCAGAGACTGAGCACAGCCGCACTTGAGCTCAAAATCAAACCGGCCTCGCAAAGACTTGCGAAGCCGGCTGAGGTTAAGGATTAGATTTTCATCGAATCCATTATTTGATCACACCGCAGGCCATGCGGGCACCGCCGCCGCCGAGGGCGGCAGGATGATCATGGAAGTTGTCGCCGCCGACGTGAATCATCAGCGCATGGTTGCGCACTTCGTCAAGCGTCTTGAGCTTCGGCGCCAATACCGGCACATTGGCCACGCCGTCAGCATTCACATAAAGACTCGGCAGATCGCCCTTATGCCCCTTGTCATCCCACGGATAGGAATGGTTGCCCGTCTTATCCGGATCCCAATGTCCGCCAGCCTTCATGCCAAGGCCCTTTTCGGTCAAACCGCAGTCCGGATTGGCATGAACGTGAAAGCCGTGCAGACCAGGTGCAAGATCCTTCAGCTGCGGATAGAAGGCCAACCCATAGGCATTCTTGACAATCACAACATTGCCGATCGGTTTTGCACCGTCCTGGTTGAGGAGCTCAACGGGCACGACGATCTTTTCGGCTTCAGCCATCGGATCGTAGAGCTTGGTTTGGTCTGCGGCAACGGCCGGCAGAGCAACAGCAGCGGCGAGCATGGCGCTGGCAAGCATCGAAAAAGCTTTCATAAAGCACTCCAAAAGGGTGGATCGGAACCTGAGGAGAATCCTCTCTTCCGATGTAGCTGTGAATTAGCTTACCGTTATTACAAAACTATTTCCAATAGTATTTGTTAATTTTTGTGATTGATTATCCAATCACAAATCATCGGTATTTCAACGCTTTTGGAGATCGTACATGGGACCAAGCGGTCCTTCGACAGGGCTGCCTTCTCCATCCAAAAGTCTCAGACCATGCTCAGTCGAATCAGCAAGCCAAGCCGGGGAATGGTCTTTGGGCGTGAAGGTGAATCGTCTGCCCTCGAGCTTCCAGCTGCCGGCCTCAGAAAAAGAAGGCGTGCGGCCGAGGTCATCCTTTTCACCTTCGTAGGTATAAATGCGCGTATACGTTCCGTCGGCGCGAACATAGATCGTCGTTCGAAGGCCGGCACAGTCGCCGCAAGGGAGGAGCCCCTCATAAACGCCGATCGATGCGGCGGAGGCTTCAGACGGCTGAAGACTTTCGGCTGCGGCAAATGCTGGAGAACGCTCTCCATTCGTGGGGGCTGAACAGCCCGCAAGTGTCACGGTTAGGACGCCGGCTGCTGCGGCAATCAGGGCAGTGTGTGCGAGTTTCATTTCGCGCTCCCGGAAAATAATAAGAAGGCATCGGCCGAAATCAGGCCGATGCCTTGGCTCAACTGAGTCTATCGGGAGCGCTGGTCTGTCTTTAGGGACAGCAACAACTCATGACCAAAAGATGTGTCTGTTAACGACTTACCCTCATTGATTGAAAATCCCCGTGGAGAGATACCGATCTCCGCGATCGCAGATGATCGTGACAATCACAGCCCCGGGATTGGCCGCGGCCACACGAAGCGCTCCTGAAACCGCACCGCCCGAACTGATGCCGCAGCAAATGCCCTCACGGCGAGCCAGAGCGCGAACGGTATCTTCCGCATCTTTTTGCAGAATATCGAGTGTTTCATCAACGAGTTCCGGGCGGTAAATTCCGGGCCGATACTCCGCCGGCCAGCGGCGAATACCGGGAATGCGGCTTCCTTCTGCCGGCTGCAGACCCACAACACGAACATTGGGATTTTTTTCTTTCAGAAAGCGCGACGTGCCGGTAATGGTGCCGGTCGTGCCCATGGCCGAGACGAAATGCGTCACGCGGCCGGCCGTCTGCGTCCAGATTTCAGGGCCTGTTGTGCGGTAGTGCGCAAGCGGATTGTCAGGGTTGTTGAATTGGTCAAGCTGCCACCCTTCACCGTGCTGAGCCATGGCATTAGCCAGGTCGCGCGCACCCTCCATGCCTTTTTCAGCGGGCGAGAGGATCAGTTCCGCACCATAGGCCTGAATGGCCGCACAGCGCTCCGCCGTCGAATTGGCCGGCAGGATGATCTTCATCCGATACCCTTTCAAGGCCGCGATCATGGCGAGCGCGATGCCGGTATTGCCGCTCGTCGCTTCAACGAGTGCGTCGCCCGGCTTGATATATCCGCGCTTTTCAGCCTCTTCAATCATGGATCGGGCAGCGCGGTCCTTGATGGAGCCGGCAGGATTATTGCCTTCGAACTTCACCCAAACTTCACTGCCGTTATGGGGAACAAGGTGCTCAAGACGCACCAGCGGCGTAGCGCCGACAACGTCGATTACGGTTTCAGCGGACATACTTCATCCTTAAATACATACCAATCAAATGAAAAGCGCAGCTTCATGCTTAAGCGCCTTTGGCGGTTCGGCGGCCTCTGGCGATGAATGCTCATGGCCGTGCTCACCGACAAACGGCCAGCGGGGTTTGCGGACATGAACCGGCAGACGCTCTTCGCCTCGATAAAGGTAAGCGCGCTCAAAACTCATCAGATAGCCGCGCCCAAGCCGCGGCAGCGCATCCTCGAGCACATAAGCGTTGAGGGCGTTCTCGTACCAGCCTTCCGGTTCGGCTTCTACCTGAATCGCGCCGCCCTTGGGAACGGCGCTGCGGATCACCACCGGGAGCAGCCCCGCCTTTTGCGCGGCAGCAGAATCTTCCTCAGCTTCAAGCCGCCGCATGCGGGCATCTTTTGGACGCAAAAGCAAATCCGCCGGACCGTCCGGAATGGATTTCGGATCGACAACCGGCGTACCGTCAGCGCCGCCGTCAAGCGCCAGATCAATCGTTCCGACGTGAAGCCGCCCGTTCGAGATCATCGCCGGAATCCGGTTCACATCGCTGAGAAACTCAATCACAAAGCGTGTCTTCGGATGCTCCCAGATTTCCGCGGGCTTATCAGCCTGCTCTATGCGGCCGTTATGCATCACGACGACGCGGTCGGCAACCTGCATGGCCTCTTCCTGATCGTGCGTTACAAATACGCCGGTAAACCCGAGCTCTCGGTGCAAACGTTTGATCCATTGACGCAGCTCCTCGCGCACCTGCGCATCCAATGCGCCGAAGGGCTCGTCAAGGAGCAGCACCTGGGGTTCCACCGCCAGCACGCGGGCAAGCGCCACGCGCTGCTGCTGACCGCCCGAGAGCTGCGCCGGATAGTGACCAGCTTTGTCAGACAGCTGCACCATGGCCAAAAGCTCCGCAACGCGCTTCTCAATTTCGGCTTTCGGCAGCCGCTCGCTGCGAGGCTTCACCGTCAGTCCGAATGCCACGTTTTCGGCAACCGTCATATGACGGAAAAGCGCGTAGTTCTGAAAGACAAACCCCACGCGCCGTTCTGCGGCGGTGAGTTGAGTGACGTCGCTCTTTCCAAAACGGATGCGTCCGCTCGTTTCGGTCTCCAGTCCGGCAAGAATGCGCAGGAGCGTCGTTTTGCCTGACCCCGAGGGACCCAAGAGCGCAATCATCTCGCCCGATGCAATCTTCAGATTGATGTCGGAAAGCACTTCAGCATTGCCGAAGCGCTTTCGGATGTTTTCTATATCAATGCTCATTTGTATTTTGTGTCCTGTCCGATATCAGGCGCGGCGGCGATGACGGCGCAGAAAAAGCGTGGCCAGCGCAAGCAGCGCGAGCAGCGCGGCGGCGGTAAAGGCGCCGACGGTGTTGTAGTCCTGTTCTAAGAGCTCAATCTGCAGGGGCAGCGTCATGGTTTCACCCCGCACGGATCCGGAGACGACAGAAACCGCGCCGAATTCGCCGATCGCGCGCGCGTTGGTGAGGAGCACTCCATAAAGGAGCGCGCCGGAAATTTTGGGCAGCGTCACACGAAAGAACATCTGCCAAGGCGACGCACCCAACAAAAGCGCCGCCTCTTCTTCACTCGACCCCTGACTGGTCATGAGCGGAATCAGTTCTCGGGCCACAAAGGGACAGGTGACAAAAATCGTGACGAGCACCATGCCCGGCCAGGCAAAGAGGATCTGGACCTGTGCCGCATCGAGCCAAGGCGCCAAAGGACCATTTGCACCGTACCAGAGCAGATAGATAAGACCTGCCACCACCGGTGAAACCGCAAACGGAATGTCGATGCACGAGAGGAGCACCGTTTTCCCTGGAAACGAGAACCGCGTGACAGCCCAAGCGAGCATCACGCCGAAGATCATGTTGACCGGCACCGTGATGAGCGCAATGAAAACCGTGAGCGCAACGGCATGAATCATTTCGGGGTGAACGAGATTCTCAAGAACCGGAGCAATCCCCTTCTGAAACGCCTGAATAAAGATGAAGACAAGCGGCACGGCCAGGAAGAGACCGGCCGCGAGGATGCCCAGACCAATGAGCGCCCACTGCGCGGGCGTCTGACGATTTGCCTGCAATTGCGCACTCATGACGGACTCCCGATGCGGCGTGCAAAACGCTTAAGCAGCTGATTGGCCGCAATGAAAAGAACGAGCGACAGTCCGAGCACGACAGATGCAATGGCGCTCGCTGCCGGATAGTCGAATTCCTGCAGCCGCATGAAAATGGCGAGCGAGAGCACTTCCGTTTCGAAGGCAATATTCCCGGAAATGAAGATAATCGCACCAAATTCGCCGAGGCTGCGGCAGAAAGCGAGTACGGTCCCCGCCGCCAATGCCGGCGCGATTTCAGGCAGAATCACCCGGCGAAAGATCTGCAGCCGCGATGCGCCGAGCGTGAGCGCGGCTTCCTCGCAGCTCCGGTTGACTTCAGCAAGCACGGGCTGCACCGAACGCACAACAAACGGAATGCTCGTGAACGCCATCGCAGCGACGATGCCGAGCCAGGTGTAGCTCACCTTAATGCCAAAGGGCGCAAGCACTGTGCCGTACCATCCGTCGGCAGCAAAGAGTGCCGAAAGCGTGAGACCGGCCACTGCGGTGGGGAGCACAAACGGCAGATCGATCAGCCCGTCAAGCAGCCGGCGCCCGGGGAACCGGTAGCGCACCAGAATCCACGCCAGAAGGAGCCCCAGCAGAGCGTTGATGACTGAGGCCCAAAAAGCCGAAAGAATCGTCACCCGAAAAGCGGCAGTCGTCTGCGGATGAGTGAGGATCGCCCAGTACTGCGCCCAGGTGAGCTCGGAGAGCTGCACGACGAGCGCAGTCATGGGGAGAAGCAGGACGAGCGATACAAAAAGAACGCTCGTCCCCAAGGAAAGCCCGAATCCGGGCAGAACCCTGCGTCTGCGCATGGCAGTTCGTCTCAAGGGTTACTGACGGCCGGCAGCGACCAAACGGTCAAACTCCGCGCCGGCTGCAAAGTGCTCCTTCATCACCTTTTCCCACGAACCGAATTTGTCTTCGACCGTAAAGAGCTTGGTGGCGGGGAAGCGGTCCTTGAGCGCATCCATGGTCTTTTGATCGTTCACTCGGTAGTAAAAGGAGGTGACAATCTCACGGGCTTGCGGACTGTAGAGGTAATTCAGATAGGCCTTAGCCGGCTCAAGCGTGCCCTTGGCCTCAACAACCTTGTCAACCCAGGCAACCGGGAACTCCGCAAGAATGTCGGTCTTAGGCACCACAACAACATAGTCCTTGTCTTTATAGAGATTACGAATGTTGTTGATCTCTGACTCAAAGCTGATAAGCACGTCCCCAATGCCGCGGTCGTTAAACGTGGTCGTAGCGCCGCGTCCGCCCGTATCAAAGACGGCCACGTTCTTCAGGAACTTCTTCATGAATTCTTCGGTCTGCGCCTTATTGCCGCCGTTGGCCTGATCTGCTGACTCCCATGCAGCCAGGTAGGTGTAGCGGGCATTGCCCGAGGTCTTCGGATTCGGGAAGACAAGCTTCACATCAGGACGCGCGAGATCAGACCAATCCTGAATGTTCTTGGGATTACCCTTGCGGACGAGAAAAGCCATGGTCGAGTACCAGGGCGAGCTGCGGTTAGGCAGACGCGCCTGCCAATCTGCAGGAATGAGTTTGCCTTTGTCATGCAGTACCTGAATATCGGTCACCTGGTTAAAGGTGACGACATCGGCCTTCTGTCCCTGAAGGATGGCCAGAGCCTGTTTGGACGAACCGGCATGCGACTGCCGAATCGTCAGCTTGTCGTCGGGATGGGCCTTATCCCACTCCGCAATGAAGGGTTTGTTGAGCGCCGTGAACAGTTCACGGGCAACGTCGTAGGAGGAGTTGAGCAGTTCCGCAGCCGAAGCAGGCACGGCAGCCGAGGCGCCGAGCAGCGCAGCAAGCGCAAAGCCGGCGGCTGTTTGCTTGAAAATGCTTGTATTCATCAGAGGATCTCCGAGACTATGAGTGAGTCTTTCCAGGGCAAGATCGCTTGAAGGGCGAAGCGCACCTGCAGAAAGCGCAGGATGTTTTCATCGGGTTTTCCCGAAGAGTGAAATCACTATACCCCATTCCTTAGCAATTTGGTCATGTATTGCTCAAGGTATTACTCCGCCCCGTATTTGCGCTATACATCCTCAAATGAGCGCCCTCTTTTCCAGATCTGAAGGCGAGCTTCGGGGAATTCCTGAGGTCTGAAGATGGAAACCTCCAGTAACATGCGCCCTGAGGTCAAGAGAAAACGGCGTCTGATCCCGCAAGGGAACGGACGCCGTTTCCTTATGTAAAAAATGCCTGTCACCCAACCTGAGAAACGCATCATCTCCGAGTGTGCAAAGCTAAATCTCTGTAAGCAACGATCCGCCGCGCAAGCTTCGCGGCCGAAAATGCTGGGCACTGCTGAACAGCCCGCAGAAAGCCTACAATGGCTCGGCAACCCAACGGAAAATCTTTTTAATCATGACCGACAGCGCCAAGCTTCCCAAAATCGTAATCCTCGGCACCGGCGGCACGATCGTGAGTTCGGGCGACGATCCGCTCATGCTGACGGGCTACCGCATCAAAGGCCTCAATGTTGAAACATTGCTCTGCGCGGTGCCTGAACTGCAGTACTTCGCACGCATCGAAGCCCATCAGATCGCCAATATCGACTCCAGTTCGATGACCTTCAGCATCTGGCTTGAACTCGGCCGAGCGATCGAAAAGGCAGCCGCCGATCCCGACACAGCCGGCATCGTGGTCACGCACGGCACTGACACGATGGAAGAGACGGCATGGTTTACGCACCTGACAGCAAAAACCCAGAAACCCATTGTCTTCACCGGTGCCATGCGGCCGGCGACCGCCCTCAGCGCTGACGGGCCGCTCAACCTCCTCAATGCCGTACGCATTGCTGCGGATCCGAAAGCTGCCGGCCGCGGCGTTCTCGTGGCACTCAACGACGTGATCCTTTCGGCTCGGGACGCCATGAAAATCAGCCCGACGAACGCAGCCGCTTTTGGTCCTAATGTTCAAGGTCCGCTTGGACTGATTGCCGGTGCGGAAATCTTATGGCTCGGTCGTCCGGAACGGGCTTTCGGTTCTGAGACGCCCTTTTCCATTCCCAAGCTTGCTGCGCTGGAGATTCCTCGCGTCGACATCGTTTACTCTCATGCTGACGACGACGGCGTGATGGTGCGTGCGGCCTGCGCTGCAGGCGCACGTGCAATTGTGCATGCCGGCACCGGCAATGGCTCGATCCACTGCTGCACCGATGAAGCATTGGCAGATGCCGCAGATGCGGGCGTGCTGATTATCCGCGCCAGCCGTGTGACGACCGGCGCAGTAACAACTGGACTCGCCGAGTGGCAGGAGCGCGGTTATGTCCCGGCCGGGACGCTCACCCCGCAGAAAGCTCGCGTGCTTGCACAGCTTGTCGTTGCCGAATACGGCCAAGTTCAGTCAGCTTTGGCCGAAGCCTTTTCCAAATACTGAAATTTTCAGCGGCGCTCGAGTTCGCAGCAGTCCTTAGGGAGCGGCTGATCCGGCGTTGGTTCAGCCTTCAGCCGTTCGCCTTCAACGATGAAGGTGAGCCGCTGCGCGCCGCCCGTTGTCTTCAGAACAACCTTGCCGTCCTGAACGGTATAAAAACCCGTTTCAATGCCGGGATCGCGCTTGATGGAAAGTGCATAGCAGCCGTAGTGATCAAGCGTCAGTTCGGCTGAAGATTTTTCGCCCGTTTTGAGTGAAACCAGATCTCCGCCCCAGTGTCCCTCAAGACCGGTATCTTCGCGGGCAACGGCCGAACTGGAAGCAAGAACGGCAAAACCGCAAAAAGCGGCAAGAAGGAGTGCGGAGGTCTTAGTCTGCATGAGAGGTGCCTTTTATATTCAGCGCGAAGTAATCGGACGAACGCGTGACCGACCGTAATCAGCCGATCAGTTCTGATGCCGCATCATAAGAGCCGAAAACCTTCATCAGGCTTAACGCTCGGCGTGATACGGGAGTCTCCTGCCGCTGCGGATGCTCGACGAGACGTCTTTCGACTGGCGCTTGAAAAGCATCACGCTTATTCATATACATACCCAGCGCTTCTGCAGCACTGACGATCGTGTGTAAACCTATTCCGCCCCGATTACTGAAAATTTAGCAATTCGGTATTCGGAAGTTCCGGTATGATCCGACTCACGGTTGAGCGGCAAGGTGTCGCTCGCCTCCCTCCAACGCGGGGCGGCCTCAGAATTGGCGGTTTTTGCCGCCATGACAGTGCCGTGCGGCACTGCCAACAAGGCAAAGGCCCAATCCGCGCCAACGGAAAGGGCCTTGTCTTTTCTAGGAGGGTAGGCGATGCACTATCAAAAAACTTCGCCAATCTCCGCAGCGATAGTAGCACGCTCGGGGAAGAAACTCATCCGAGGGCATGTGGGACCCGCACCATATCGGGTAGAGAGTGCCCTTGCGGACACTCCCTCCCACACCGCAGTGCTCAATCAGTGCTGAGCGTTCGGACGTGCCGTTCGGCATCCGGCGGTTTCCGAGTTAGTAGTAGAGGGGGACTCAGCGCATCGCGAGGAGGCTGTAGAGTCCGTGTTGTTTGAAGAAAGACAGCGGGAACGCGTCGCGCATGTGGCGTGCGTTGGCATTCCACCACGCTCCACGCCCGTTGTTGGCGGACTTCCACGCGCGAAAGTCATCCAAGCCGCGACGTTGAAGTTCTCGTTCGCGTGTTCTCGGTCGTTTCCATGCAATCCACACCAACTTACGAAGATGGCGTCGGATGTGTATGTCGAGCGCCGCGAATACGCCCTTGCGGTTGTCCAACCTGAAGTACTGCCGCCATCCGCGGAGGATCGCATTGAGCTCCCCAATCGTTCGAAAGAGTGACCCGCCGCGCGCCCTGTAGAAGACGGCACGAAGCTTATCCTTCAGCCGCTTGAAGCTTTTCGGGTGAACTAGCGGTTGTCCCGTCTTCCCCACGAAAGTGTAGCCAAGAAATTTCGCTCGTCGAGGGCGAAAGACGCCGCTCTTGTCGCGGTTAACCCGCAACTTGAGCGTCTCCTCAATGAACTTGATCGTGTTTGTCAACACGCGATTTCCTGCGCGCTCGGACGCAACGTATATGTTGCAGTCGTCGGCGTATCTACAAAACTTCAACCCCCGTTTCTCCAGATACTTGTCCAGTTCGTCGAGGACGATCAGGGACAGGATCGGGCTGAGGGGGGACCCCTGCGGCGTTCCTTCGTCTCGGGGAGTCACCAGCCCATCGGCCAGAATGCCCGTACGGAGGTAGCGCCGTATGAGACGGATGAGCATCTTGTCCCTGCAGTTCCGTTCCAGCACCGAAATCAGTCGATCGTGATTGACGGTGTCAAAGAATTTGGCAAGGTCCATTTCGACAATCCACGAGCATCCTTCCGCTATGTAGCGTTGCGTTTGCTCGATAGCCTGATGTGCACTGCGCCCCGGTCGAAATCCGTAGCTGAATTCCGAGAATGTGGGATCGAAGTGCTCGACCAGCACCTGTGCGATGGCCTGTTGGATCAGACGATCCTGTACAGTGGGAATCCCCAGCATACGCGTGCCGCCGTCAGGTTTTGGAATGTCCACGCGCTTCACGGGCGAAGGAATGTACCTCCCTTCACGAATGTGAGCGCAAATGCTCGCCCAGTGGCGGCGAAAGTGTCCTTCGAGCTCGTCGACGGTCATTCCGTCTACGCCCAGAGCACCTTTGTTGACTCTCACACGCTTGCATGCCAAGAGCATGTTCTGCGCCGAGAGGACTTTCTCCAGTGAAATCACTGAACCTCCCGCTTTCGTCCAGTGCGTGGCCCCTCTTTTCAGCTTTTGTCGGCCTTTGGACTCACGTCCTCCCTCAGGCTTCCGGCCATCGGTTGGTGTGGGCTCTACTCTTCAAATTCGACTTGCGCTACTGCCGTCGCATCGGAGAGTTCCACGCTCTCTACTTACATAACTCAGATTCGGCCCTTCATGACGAATAATTCGCCTTACTATGGCCTCGGCTGACTTCCATACCGATATCCCCCAGCCTCTCGACCTCGGTAGCCTTGCGGCGTCGGCATGGATCTCCTCAGGTATCACACATGTGCTTCGCCCCCTACCTGCCGGATATACGTGCATCCCTTCCGTAACAGTTTCGGGTTAATCGATCGTCGCCGACTCTCCCGAGATACACGCCTCACATCCGATTCCTGTTCGTCAGGCTGGTGCTTTGCTATCGGCTTCCTCCATCGAGGTCGTTGCCTTCCCCGACTTGCCGAGTTGCTAGTCCTTCCCCTGTTCGGGCGGACAGCGGACTTTCACCGCATAGACACATGTGCGCTGCTGGGCGCACGACAAAAAAGCAGCGCGATATGCTCGCGCTGCTTGGCTTGGGAAACCCGACCCGGATCCTGAAAATTAGGGATCAGGAAACCGGGCGTTCCGGAAACATGACGGGGACAGTCCCCGTATCAGGGTAAGCAAAGATGAGTTATGCCTTTTTCTCGGCGATTTCCTTGCCGACAAGACGGCCGAATGTCAGGCAGTCCGCAATGGCATTGCCGCCCAATCGATTGGCACCGTGAATGCCGCCCGTCACTTCGCCGGCAGCATAAAGATTCGGAATGACCTCCCCGCGGCGGTCAATGACTTCAGCCGCCGTGTTGATTACCACACCGCCCATCGTATGATGCACGCTCATGCCGACATAAGCTCCCCAGAAAGGCGGCTTTTCGATCGGGAAGAGATTGCGCTGGAACTTGCCCAGCTTGTCTTTGCCGGCCTTAACGCCCGCGTTGAATTCATCCACGGTCGCCTTCAGCGCTGCAGGCGGAAGCCCCATCTTTTGAGCGAGCTCTTCAATCGTGTCTGCCTTCCAGGCATCACCCGTTTCAAGCCCTTTGTAGGCAGCATCCTTCTGACCCTGATTGATCATGTCAAAACGCGTCTGATCAAGGATGCCCCAAGCGGTTGCCTTAGGCTGAATCAGCACAGCGTCGCGGATCACGTCGCGGCGTTCATCTTCACGAATGAAGCGTTTGCCGTTGCGGTCAACAATGATGAAGCGGCCGCCCTGATGAAGCGGTACGCGGTGCGTACGTCCCGGAGGGCAGCCGGGGTTGCACTGGATGAAGTCCATTCCGGTCAAATCCGCCCCGACATCAACCATCAGCGGCAGCAGGTCACCTGTTGCTCCCGGATGATTCGTGGTCGTGAGGTCTGCGAGACGCGGATCATGCAGCGCCCTCATCTTCTTATTCGCGCCGAATCCGCCGGCCGCCACCACTACGGCTTTAGTCGCGCGAACCGTGATGAGCTTGCCGCCTTTTTCATACTCCACGCCAAGAACCTTGCCCTTAAGCGGAGTCTCACGAATGATGCGTACGACTCTTGCCTGTTTCTCAATAGGAATGCCGTATTTCTTGCACTGGTCCACCAAAACCTTGATGTAGTCCTGTCCAAGCGACCCGAGCGGCGCATGTCCGCGCGGATAAAGCGACCCGTAGACCTGATAGACCTTGTCTTTAAACTTCATGCCTATCGATTCGAGCCAAGTCACCGTTTCCGGCGCATTCTCGACGAGTTCCTTCACCAAAGCAGGATTGGCACGATAGTCGCCGCCCTTGAGCGTCTGCTCATAATGATTCTCGATGGAATCTTCAATGCCCTGGGCTTTTTGACGTGCAGGATCGACAGCATTCATACCGCCGCCGGAAATGGCCGTATTGCCGCCGATATAAGCCATCTTTTCAAGAATGAGCGTGTCTGTGAGACCGTTCTGCGCAGCGGATACGGCAGCCGTCAGCCCAGCGCCGCCGGCACCCACAATAAGGAGCTTTACCGTTCGGCCCCACTTTTTGGGAACATTGTCCGAAAGGCTCGGATCTTGGGCAGCGTGTGCGGCAGGCACCACAGCGGCGGCAGCCCCTGCGGCGACGAGCAGTTTCCGGCGAGATAGTTCCATCATATTGGTCCTCCTTTTCTGGGCCTCCTCTAAGAGACCCCGTCCGTTGGTATTGACTGGAATCAATTGTGCGACAGGCGAGTACTCCGGTATTGCAGGGGCAGATCAAGCATACAACTCGCCCATCTTCCCTAATGCGCTAAGGTATTTATCAACTGAATCCTTTGACAATCCTGCATGCTTTTTATCCGCACGACCTTCACTGCTTTGGCGCTGGGCTTCATGCTTTCTGCCTCAGCTGCGCCGTCGCCTTCAGCGCCGGTACTGCGCGTGAGTGTCCTGAAGCTCACGCTCTCGGACATGCACAGTGAGGTCATTTCCGAAACACTGGAGGTGCTCAGGCGCAGGCTTTCAAACTATCGGCTGATCGTCTCCAACGACGACCTTGAAGCGCAGCATCTTGCCGCTCAGCGCGGTACTGCAGATCTCTTCATAGGTACTGCGGGGTTTTATTGGGAAATTCATCAAAAAGGGTTCACAGCCCTGGGAACACTCGCCTCCCCCATGGCGCCCAACCCCAATGAAGGCATGGCCGGCGCGATCATCGTCCGCAGATCCGATGCGCAGATTAAAACGCTTGAGGACCTGAAAGGAAAAAGCGCCGCCGTTACACGCAAAGATGCGTTTATGAATGCTCAGACGGCCTTGGGAGAAATCAGTGCGCGCGGTTGGGATCCAGACAACTTCTTCTCCCGCATTGAAGAAGTCGGCCGGCCGATGGAACGCGTCGTTGAAGCCGTAGCGACGGGAAGAGTTGATGCCGGTCTCGTCAAGGCCGGCCTTATGGAGCTCATGCTCGCTGCAGGGAGCCCTTTTGCAAAAGAAATCCGCGTGCTCGAACCGCGTTCCGGCGACAGTATGAAATACCTCCATACTTCCAGCGCCTACCCCGGCTGGACAGTCATCGCCTCCGCCGGACTGCCTCCTGAGACACTGCGCAATGTGACAATGGCGCTCTATGCCATTTCACCCGAAGAGATTTGGCACAGTCAGTGGCTTCCCGCCACCGACTTTGCTCGGATTGACAAACTCTTCAAGGAGCTGCGCTTCGGTCCCTACGAATATCTTCGCCATTGGACTGCAGAACGGATCTGGAAAGAATACAGCCTGTGGATTCTGCTTTTTGCCGCAGCGCTCCTCTTTGGCCTTCTCCACACCATTCGCAGCGACATGCTCGTACGCAGGCGAACCGCGGAACTGGCAGCTGCATCAGACCGGCTCAATCGATTGGAAAAAGCGAGCGTAACTGCTCAGCTCTCCAACATTGTCGCTCACGAACTGCTGCAGCCTATTTCAGCCGCAGGCTATTACTTGGCGGCCATTGACAAACTGCTGGCACGCAATCCGAACGCCTTTAATACAGCCCTAGGGCAGCAGCTGAGCGCACTTTGCGGCAAAACACGCACAACACTTCAGCGCTGCAGCACGATCATCGAACGCGTTCGTCTCTACGCTCGTTCGCGCGCCAGCACGCCCGCCAAGATTGAACTCTCAAGCTTTATCAGAGTGCTGGCTGATCGCCTCAAACAGATGCACTCGCTCAAAATTCCGCCGCTCCTCAAACTGCAGCCCGGCGTCGTTCTGGCCGATGCCGTAGAACTTGAAGTGCTGCTCACGAACCTCCTGAAGAACGCCTCGGAAGCGGCCGCTTGCGCAGATATCCCTTATGTTGAGCTGTACATGGACACCCTCCCAAACGGGGCTGTGAAACTCACTATCACCAACAGCTGCCAGCCATTAACGCCGGCAGAGCAAGAGGCACTTTCGTCGCCGCTGCATTCCTCTAAAGAGAACGGACTGGGTCTTGGACTCGCTGTCGTGCGAAGCATCGCCGAACGAAATGAAACTGATCTTCTCCTCTCAGAGGATGTTCCCGGGATATTCAGAGCGGTGCTGACCTTTCAGCCGACGGATCCGCGTCAAGAAGGAGCTGCGCCATGAAACCGACTGTCATTCGCATTGTTGACGACGATTCCGATGTCTGTGACTCGCTCTCCTGCCTGCTTTCACTCGAAGGCTGGGAGATTCGCATTTATACCGATCCGAAGGAATTTCTTGCTGGTGACCTTCTGACCGATCCGGGCTGCCTCATCCTCGACTTCCGCTTCCCGACGACCAACGGGCTGGAGGTGCAGAAGGTTTTGATTGAACGGCAGATTCGCATGCCGATTATTTTTCTCACGGCGCACGGAGACATTCCGCTTGCGGTCAAGGCCATGCAGCGCGGAGCCGTTGACTTTCTCACAAAACCCGTAGACACGGATCATCTCATCGCGGCTATCGAGCGAGCACTGCGCGTAGACACGCTTCATCGGCACGGCTTCAACGCCCAGGCCGATCTCGACTGGACGTTAAACGACTTGCGGGATCGAGAAAAAGATGTTCTGCGGCTGCTCCTCCTGGAAAACTGCTCCAATAAGCAAATTGCCGAAAGACTCCGGCTTTCTGAAAGAACTGTTGAGAATTATCGAGCCAATATCTACCGGCGTCTGAATGTGCATGGGACCGATGAGCTGCGGCAGCTGCTCAATCGCCCGCAGACTTGAGAAACAGACGCTGCGGACCTCACGGTTCCTCCCACCCAATGCTCAGCGGCAAGCCTGGCATTGGATGGGAAATTCCGCTCGAACCGTTAAAGCGGCCAAATGACCGGATCAAATGTCCCGGCAAAGAGAATCGCCGCACGCAGCGAGAGTGCGCCGATGATCGCAGCTGCGCCGCCCAAAGCTGCTGCCGGCAAGCTCTTCAGACAAGCTGTAATGCACGGGATCAGAAGGCCGCAGCCGACCGCACCGCCCCAGAACAGCAGACTGGTGCTGCCCGAGATGAGGCTTTCTGCACCTGCTGCCGCACCCGGCGTACCTGAAAGCGCCGTGAGAACGAAAGCAAAAAGCACAAAGGCTTCGCCGCCGTGCACCGCCCAGCCCGCAGCATGCAGCCAGCGGGGAGACTCAGCGTCGAGCTTCCCGGCCGCTGCCAGGATTTCAATCAACCCTACCGCACAGGCCAGTCCCGAAAAAATCCAGAGCACTGGAATCGCCGCTGTTGTCCAAAGCGGCACACCCACAGCCTGAGTCAGGAGAAAGCCCGAATATGCCGTAGCGGCAACGCCCAGGACTGCGTCAAAAGCAAGCAGTCCGCAGCGCATGCCGAGGGCTGACCCTTTCGTCAGCAGCCATGCCTGAAGCACAGTAACAACGCAAAGCACAGCGAGAATGCAGATGCCGATAAACATCCAGCTGGTGAAACCAAAACTCCAATGAATGAGCGCATTGAAAGCTGCCGCGGGTAAATTGAGGATGCGTCCAAGGTGGCTCACGACCAAAAGCGTGCCGACGACGGCAGCTGCCGTTGCCGCGTAATGGATCCGCCGGCTTCTAACCCAATAATTGAGAAAGAGCGACATGCCGGAGAGACCGACAAACCATAGGAAGAACGCAATTGTCCATCCCCAGTGGCTGGTGGCCGCCTGTGCGGTCAAATTCATGTATTCAGCCGTCATTTGTTCACCACCACGAAGAAATTAGGACGAGTACCTTTTTGCGGCATCAACCGTTCGGAGCGACCGTGCTGCAGACGCTGAGAAATAGCGCTTGAAGGATCGTTGATATCGCCGAATGCACGGGCCGATGCCGGGCAGGCCGCAACGCAGGCCGGATCCTTGCCGGCCTTCAGAAGCGACTCACAGCCTTTGCCCATGCATTTGACCGGAAGTCCCGTTTTTGGATGCATCCACCGTGCATCGTACGGACACGCCGTCACGCAGTAGCCGCAGCCGACACACCGGCTGGGATCGGTTTTCACCTGTCCCGTTTCCGGATCATGGCTGTTGGCGCCGAACGGACAGACCGTGATGCAGGGCGCATTCTCACACTGCTGGCATTGGACAAGCAGTTCAACGGGGCGTCGGGCGAGTTCTGCGGATACGCGGCGAATGTTGGCCGGCAGACTTTCCCATCCGGTATTTTCAGCATTAAGCATGTCCGGATAATTGGTTTGGGCACAGGCCACAATACAGGCCGAGCATCCCACGCACTGGGTAACATCAAGAAGATGCGCCAGCTTTTTATGATTTTCCATGGCTTTCTCCCGGATGACCGTCAGACGCGTACGCGAACCGAACAGTTATTGGACAATGATCCGACCACCGGTTCACGGTAGCCCGTGCAGAACCAGTGCGAATTAATGCCTTCACGCACCCATTCGTATGCACCGAGGTTCTGCTTGGTGCGAACGCCTCCCGAGAATCCGTGAGCGAAGAGAACGCCCGGCATAACGCGGTTGGTAATTTTCACGGTCGTACGTCCCTTCACCCCGGTGTCGAGCCCCTCGAGCTCAACCTCCTGACCGTTCTTAATGCCGATTCGTTCGGCATCGGCCGGATTCATCCAGATGCTTCGGTCACCCAAGAATTTCGTGGGCCACGTCCACATGGCAACACCCGAGCAGGAAGAACTGTCTTTGCCCGAAATCAGCACAAACTCGTTGGAGCGCGGCTTAGGCGGCGTAAATCCCGGCGATTCCACCCAGCGCGGCAGCCCTGAAGCCCCTTTGTCTTCGTACTTCTGCGTGAAATAGAAGGAAATGAGTTCAGCCTTGCCGGTAGGCGTGCCAAAGGGCTTCACATAGGGATAAACACCCCACTTCTTCACCGCGGTCTGAGACCAGCCTTGCGCTTCGACTTCCGCTGCAATACGGTCGCCGTCGCCGGGCTTAGCCTTATTCTTCGCTGCGATGAACTTGGCCCAGGCCGCATCCATCATGCCGTCGTACCAGGCTTTAAAGGCCTCGCGAGTCTTCAGCTCCTCCTCGAGCCCTAAGCGCTCTTTGGCACGATCCGGATAAGCACGGCGGAGGATTTCCGCAAACTGCCAGACCTCTTCGCGCGCTTCGCAGCCCTGAGGCGGCGCAATGCCCGCATCGTTTTTCTGAACGTTGCCGTTCAAAGCCCATTTGACGCCTGCATACTCATGCCACTCCAAGAAGTATGTGCACGGCAGCACGTAGTCGGCGTAGTCACATATTTCATGCGGGAAAATATCCTGAACGACAACGAGCTCCAGCCCCATCAGCGCCTTGGCGAGCCGCGCGGAATTCGCCTCGCGGTGGAACATCGTCGTGCCGGTGAAAAAGGCAGCGCGCACCGGATAGGGCTTGCCGGTCTCAATGGCCTCAAAAACGGCAGAATACGTGCCGGACCCTTCCGGATAAAGAATCTTGTCGAGAGACTTCTTCTCGGGAGCGGTCCAAGTCTCGCCGTGCGGTCCCTTGCCTTTGCCGCCCGAAAGCGAAACGCCCGGCGCCTTAAAGCCGCCTCCCTGCGTAACCACGAAGCCGCCAGGCTGGTCAATGCGGCCGGTAAAGGCATTAATAAGGGAAAGAAGCGCAAAGTCGTGCGTGTCGTTGCCGTTACGCGAGGCATACCAGCCGTCATCGGCCACGCCGCCCTGCGTGAAGAATTCACGCGCAACGCGAGTGATCGTTTCGGCCGGAATACCGGTTGTGCGCGCAGCTTCCTGCGGCGTCCAATGCGCTGCCGATGCCGCGAATGCCCGGAAGCAGGTTTCAGCTTCGAGTTCCCGACCGTCAAGCGCCGTAATCCGAGCCGCATGATCAAGCTCAGGGTCGACCCCCTCGGGTTCCGCAAAGCCTACAGCATTGCCTTTGTCGTCTTTTTTCAGTCCCATCACGACATAGGAAGCCGTCTTTCGATCCATGACGACAAAAGCGTCTTCAGGCGCGCCGGCAATTATTTCTGAAGCCGCAATCGGACGGCGCGTACCCGTCTCAACGAGATAGGGCGCGTTGGTATGCCGACGAAGGAATTCGAAGTCGACAAGCTTCTCCGTAATGCCAATATGGATGAGCGAGAGCAAGAAAGCCGAGTCTGCGCCTGGGCGGATCGGTATCCATTCAGAACCCGTCAGCGCGCCTTCAGGCATGCGCGGATCAACAAACACGACTTTGGTGCCTTCGGTCTTCGCGCGGGCAACCACCGCAGCGACGCCAATCGCACAATTCAATGTGCGGCCGACGCAAAGCAGATATTTCGCGCGCGCATAGTCGGGTTCAACCTTTCCGGCGCCGTCAAAGCCCTTGCCGAACACCATACGGCGCCCGGCAATAGATGCGGAATTGCAGGTCGATGAATGGCTGATCACATTGGGCGTGCCCAAAGCGCAGCCGAACCACTTCTGCATGGCCGAAAAATTGTGCGAAGACATGGTGACAGCTCGTTCACCGTCTTTCTCAACAATCGCCTTTACTCGTTCGGCGATTTCATTCAATGCCTGATCCCAGGAAATTTCCTGAAATTTGCCGTCACCGCGGGCACCAACGCGCTTCAAGGGCTTCTTGAGGCGCATCGGATGATTCCAAACCCACATTGCCTGTGCTCCGCGCGCGCAGCAGCCGCGCTGCGGATGGGTTGGATTCGGCATGATGCGCACCGTTTCCTGCGAAACCGGCGCACCTTTCTTATGCATGGCCAAAAGACCGCAGTAGCCGCCGCAGACATTGCAGGCGCAAGGATGCGCCTCCCATCCGTCTGCCTTCAAAGCCTCAACCTGTTCGGCAAGCGCCTTATCAGCGGGCATAAGCGCCGAGAATCCGAACGTGCCGGCCGCACCAGCCGCCGCAGCGCCGCTTAACAGCGATCGACGTGAAAAGCCGATGCTGCCCGGTCCGTCGACGGTTTTGTCTTCTCTCATGAGGGGATCTCCGTGGAAGGTTGCGCCGACACCGTTCTTGCCGCTCACCTGCGAAGAGGTTCAGCCGCCGAATAGTTCAGCGCGAAATGACCGCTTCAGCCGTTTTCATTTTTCTCATCGGCCAAAGGGTGTAAGACTTTTAACCTAGCCGCTCCCCACAGGACCGCAAGGATTAACCCTTTGAAAACGGCCTCCGATATTCAATTTTCGAATAGCGTATCTGCTGAGAATCGTTCTCAACAAAAATAAAGCAACACGAAATCAAAGCTTGTGGTTTAAATGATTCTCATCCGCATCTATTTGGTACAAGTGATATCCCGCAGAAATTTGGACGCCTAATCATTTATTTTGTTTTTCGATTTATTAGATAAAACCTATTGATTAAGGTGCTTGCAGTTCGCCTACAATTATCAGATTGAACATCCCGTCGGCGTATTCCTCTGGAAACGCCTGCATTTCCCCATTTTGAAGAAAGGCTTCATCACAATGTCCGCCATCATTCTCGGCCATAAGCACCCCGATACCGACAGCATCGTCTCGGCCATCGCCTGCACCGACCTCTACCGCCAGCGCGGCCTCGACGTCAAGGCTGCGGCCCAGGGAACGCCGGCTCCGGAAACCGCCTTCGTGCTTGAGCGTTTCGGCCTGCAAGCGCCTGAAGTCGTGACGAGCGTCGCGGGCAAGGACGTGTACATCGTCGACTACTCCGACCTCAATCAGGCGCCCGATGATTTCAAAGACTGCACGCTCAAGGGCATCGTTGACCACCATAAGCTCGGCGACATGACCTCTTCCGCGCCGCTCGAAATCGTCATCATGCCCGTCGGCTGCACGAATACGATTCTCAAGCGCATGTATGACTACCTCGGCTTTGTGCCGCCCAAGAATATCGCCGGCGCCATGCTCTGTGCGATTCTCTCGGATACGGTGATCTTCAAGTCCCCGACCTGCACCCCGGCCGACAAGGCTGCTGCGGCCGAACTTGCCGAAATTGCAGGCATTGAAGACATTGAAGCGCTCGGCATGGAACTCTTCACCGCCAAATCCGCTGTCAAGGGCGTTGCCGCACGCGACCTCATCATGCGCGATTTCAAAGACTTCAACATGTCCGGCTCGAAGGTCGGCATCGGCCAGCTTGAGCTCGTCGACCTCAAGCTCCTCGAAGACCGCATCCCTGAGCTGCTCGCTGACCTCGCCGCGCTCAAGGCCGAAGGCCGCCATACCGCCATCCTGCTTCTCACGGACATTATGAAGGAAGGTTCGCTTCTGCTCATGGTCTCCGATGATCCCGCGAAGATTGCCGGTGCGTTTGGTACAACTGCTGAAGGCACTCCTTGGCTGCCCGGCGTCATGAGCCGCAAGAAGCAGGTTGTCCCCAACCTCGAAGCCGCCTTTAAGGCCTGAGACCCAAATAAGCCTCATCACAGGCAAAGCGAGGAAGATCAATGATCTTCCCGCTTTCGAGCGGTCACGAAAAACCCGCCGGAAGTTTGAAACCTTCGGCGGGTTTATTCGCTGCGGAATTTGCTGTTGTTATTCGTCCTTGACTGCCGTTCCCTTTTGAGCCTTCAGCAGATCGCGGATCTCGCGCAGAAGTTCGAGTTCTTCAGCCGAAGGAGCAGGAGCGGGTGCCGGGGCCGGAGCAGCGGCTTGGGCAGCCGCTTTGGCTTCTTCCTCTTCCTTATGCTTGGCATTGAGCAGACGATCCGCTTCAGCTGCAATGCGGGTACGAGCCGTCACAACAATTTTAATGAGCCAGAAAACGGCAAATGCAAGGAGCAGGAACTGCACAATGGCCGTTAAAAATGCGCCGTAGCCAAAAACCGTGGCGCCGGCCTTGACGAGGCCTTCATAAGTCTGCGGTCCGGTGTAATTCGGGGCATCCTTGAGCACCACAAACAAATTCGTAAAATCCGGACGACCAACGAGCACGCCGAGGATGGGATTGATGATGTCTTTTACGAGGCTGTCGACGATTTTTGAGAACGCAGCGCCGATGATCACGGCCACAGCAAGGTCTAGAACGTTGCCTTTAGAAATAAAGGCTTGAAATTCTTGAAAGAATTTACGCATCTCTTGTTTTCCTTTGTTTGTGTGATGAATACTCTTTTTTGGACTAAATCAAACCTATCCTATAGGTTATAGAGCGGCACTCGGAGGCGTGCCTTTGAGGAGCTTCCTTCGAAATGCCGGTACGGCGCGAGCGGGCTTGCTGTTCCGGGCGGCAGGCAAACTGCCTGCCGGCATGCCGTCGAGCGCTTTCTGAATATTCTGCGACAACATTGCTTTTTCTGCCTGAGCCGAGCGAAAGGACTCGCGAACTTTCTGTGCCGTACGCCGGGCTGTCGCGGGATCGATACGTTTGTTGACAATGAGGTCCGCGACGACCCGCTCCACAAGACTGAAATCATGAACGGCGTAGACGGAGAATGCCCAGGCAAGCCCCATTGAACCGTAATAGCTCTGAGCGGCGCAGGTCAGCACTTCGGGTGCTGAGGACAACTGAACGGCCCGTTTAAGCGGTCGTGAACCGGCCGGCGCCATGTGCGCGAGCATAAGCACCAACGCAAGCCGTATGCGCCAGAGATTTCTCGACTTGATGAGCGCATCCAGAAAGGCAAACGCTGCTGCTTCATTCTGCGGAAGCGTGAAATCCTTGACCGCTTCGCCCAGAAGGTCGCACGAAGCCCAGTTGTCTATACATTGGGCAAGCTTGTCGAGCCACTCAAGGCGTTTTGCAAAGGGAATGCCCTCTGCCTGGCTGGCAGCGAGCATTACCGTCCACAAAACTTCCTGCACATATCCCCTGCCCTGCGTACGTCGGCACTGCGCATCGCTCAGAAATGCCGCAAGCACTGACTCCACATTTCCCGCGCCCGAACGGCAAAGACGCTTCGCCGCGCTGCGGTATGCCGAAGCACGACAGCCGATTCGACCGGCAACGCCCGGCATCATGACGCCGATGGTGTCGTACTGCTGCGGGATGGCGGCATGGAGGAGCTCCAAATGGAGCGCATCGAGCTGACTCACGTTAGAGGAAGCGTTCATGGGCAGTTTTCGAACCTCAAAAAGAAAGGAACACCGAAGATTAGCGCAGAAGTCACGCGTGATTACCCATCATTTTGTGCTCAGCGTGCTCGGAGGTTATTTCGCCTGATGCAGAATCGGCCATACCTTCTCCTTGTTAGCACCCATTACATTGAGTCACATTCCGCGGGTAGAATTCGCGCACAATCGCCGCGCCGCCGCTGCTGCCATTCGTCAACACTTGGCGAACCTCGCCGCGTCCAGCGTAAAACAGACTGAAATACTTCAAGAGGACGCCAATGAGCGATACCCCCAAAAAACCAACTGCCGATCAAAGTGCAGAAGCGGAACTTTCAAAGGCTCCCGGCATCGGCGGCTATATTTCCTTCATCGTCGCCATCCTTTTTTTCTCGGGACTGCTGATCACCGACAAATGGTGGGGCATTTTTGACTACACCATCCTCAACGGCAGCTTCGGCAACGTTGTGGCGAATGTGACGGATAAGGGCGGCGAGCTTTCGACCACCTTCTCCAACTTCCGCGGCAAGGGCGGCTCCGGCGCGATTGACGGCTTCGTCTTCGCACTGACATTGGTTCCCTCAATCATGCTCGCTACGGCCATGATTGCCGTTTTTGAATACTACGGCGCCATCCGTGCCGCCACCCGCGTGCTTAACCCGATCCTGCGCCCGCTGATGGGACTGCCGGGCTCGACCTCGCTCGCTATCGTTGCTTCACTGCAGTCGACAGACGCCGGCGCAGCACTCACCCGCGCACTTAAGGACCGCGGAGAACTGACTGAAGATGAGGTTTCTATCTTCGCAACGTTCCAGATGACCGCCGACGCAGCATTAGGCAACTTCCTTGCCACCGGCGTAGTGTTCTTTACGCTGAAGAACGCTGCCGGCGACCTCGTCGTGCCGACGACGATCGGCGTCTGCCTCGGCATCATCCTGCTCGGCAAAGTCTTCGCAGCGAATGTTATGCGTCTGCTCTGTCTGCGCAGAAGAAAGCCGTCGGCCGCGGCATAAACGCAACGAATAACGCTTTCCCCCAAACGCCTTTGCACACCAGTGCAGAGGCGTTTTCATATGGATGGTGCGATGCTTCATGTTCGCCGACAGCACTCCTTAATGAGCCCGCACGACAGCATTCGTTAAAATTAAAAAATTGATGCTACGTGGAACTTCTTTTATGCGCAGCTGGTCCTACCACCTCCTAGCCCTTTTTGTTGTCCTCTGCTGGGGCATGACGCTCGTGAGCAGCAAGGTGCTTCTCAATTTCGGAATGCAGCCCTGGGCGCTCGTTGAACTCCGCTCGGTGCTGGCCTACGGCATCCTCATCTTCCTCGCCCCCATGCAGCTCTACTCGGGCACCATGCGAGGAGAAATCACCGTAGCGCTCCTCGGCCTTACCAGTATTCCTCTCTTTTTCGGCCTGCAGACGCTGGCATTGGAACACGGAGTCGTTTCGACAACAGCCAGTCTTATCGCCATGGGGCCGCTTCTGAGCGGCCTCTTGGCCATGGCTGCGCTGCGCACCTGGAAACTTCACTGGATGACCTTTCTGGGGATCTGCACGGCAGCAACCGGTACGTTTCTGCTTTACTTTGACAACGCCGTTCTGCAGGACCTGCCGCGGCTTGGGTTTTATCTCGGCCTTGCCGCAGCCGCTGCCTACGCCGTGTATTCACTGGTCCTACGAGCGCTTGCTGATCTGCCCGCCCTTTTCGTCATGCGCAAGTCCACGGGCTACGGCATCCTGGGGGCGCTGCCTTTTTACCTGAATGAACAGCCTACCGACGCGGCCATTCTCTTTGAAGTGCCTGTTGCCGGCGCAAACCTCGTCTTTCTGGCACTTGCGGCAACGGTCATCGGATACACACTCTGGCATAAAGCTGAGCAGGAGATCGGCGCATCGGGCACGCGTTGGTACACCTATCTCAGCCCAGCTGTCGGCATTATCGGCAGCCTCTGGTTCCTCAATGAAGAGATGAGCTACATCGGCGTCATGGGCGTAGGCATGATTCTCTGCGGCGTCGTCTGCGCGCAGACAGGCCTCGTTCGAGTCGCTGCCGAAATGGCTAAACGCTGGTAGCAAATGAACTCGTTTCACGCATTCCAGCACACATCTCTGAGCTGAAACCACTTCAAAATGCATCTCAAAACGCCGGTACTGCCGGCGTTTTGCTTTTGTACATCCCGTGGAACCTATTCAACTTACCCATGTCCGAGTCAGTTCATCGCATCAACGGAAGAGGACTACCCATATACGGGAGGCGCGAATTGGGATTGAGACATACAATTTCACGCCTGCAAACAAAACTCGTATGAGAGTGAAAAACGAATGGCCTGAAGCGATGAAGCCGGTTTATGCAGAGTTAGCTCAAAGAGGATTATTTGGTAAGTACGCTATTTTTAACGTCTCCAATTTGAATGGATATCTGAGCACATTGATGAATTGATATTCAGTAAGCTTATTTCATTCAATACTCTCTCAGCAGACCACTTAACTTGGCCACCATCTATTCCATCATTGCAATTCAATTCAATTCAAATCAGCACCTCTATATAATCAACGACAATCAATACAGAGGATACTCTCTGCACAAGCCCCTCTCATCGACCACAATACCGCATATTGGACTCATTGCTGCATAACGATCTATTCAAGATAATTTTTTTCATCCGCAGCAGCTGCAGCAACATATGACTTATGACGATTAACAATTACTCGACAGCATATTCGTCTTATTTCATTCATCAATATTGCCAATACATGCCTTATGGCTTTATCTGATCGTTCTAAGATCAATAAACTTATATGCTCATCTGTCTCATTGAATTGATGGATGTTGAGAGACGCTCTATCTGTGAGCAGATCCAGCGATTGAAGACATCATCAGCGCAGGGCAGGCGACAGACCATTTATCCATAGACAGTCCCAAACCCAATCGGCTGCTCCGTACTCAAAACCAACTCATCTGGCGCTCAGGCTTACTATGCGAGCCGGGAGCAACGGTTGTACAGCAAATTTTAATACACATTAAAATGCGTGTTAATCAATTTAACACTAAGCAAAATTTATATAAAGCCAATAATTACCCGGGATCAAGGCATCTGTTGACAAACCAAAAACACGTTCTAAACATACTTTTGCTCATTGCTGAGCGATATTTTTTAGTTTATGTTAGTTCGCATAGTCCTGCGTGTTATAATTTTCAACATCGCTTATAGGAGATGTTATGCGTCCTTCCATAGCCGTCGAAGAGTCCGTCATTCAACTCGGCTCCAATCTCCGATCTGCCCGCCTCCGCCGCCGTCTTCCTCAGTCTGTCGTTGCTGACCGAGCGGGCATATCACTCAATACACTTTCCAAAATTGAAAATGGAGACTGCGGTGTCTCTATTGGAAACATTGCGTCCGTGCTCAACGCGCTTGGCTTGTCCCCTCTTCTGTCCGGCCTGGCTGCAGCGCAAGAAGACTCTGCAGGATTAATGCTGGAAGAAAGGAATCTGCCTCAGCGAGTGCGTTCAAAAAAGAAATCTGCCGGGCAGTGACCTGAATCAGCCGCACCTCTCATTCAATTGACTCATATTGACATGCATTCACTTAACTGCTGATGAGTGTCATTGCTATTAAATGCATTGGCCATTAACAAACCAGCACTCCTCTCTATTCAAATCATCATTGACGCAACTCATTTAAACCAATCACCTGCATCCTATGTCCAAATGCTCATTTAGAAAATGGCTGATTCATTCCGATGCTATTCAGGATGAACCATTGATCGGGGAGCTTTACTTCCCGACACTGCCCTCTGAAATTGCCGCAGAGAGGACATCTGAAGAAAGCCATTCCAATGGCGAATCGATGACAGCAATGAATGAGCGGCAGAAAAAATCCCTGAACCGTCTGACAGCTGCGGAGATGAAATGGAGTGCACGAGCTATGGCGTCGCTTCAGGACAGCATTCGCTTTCGATATTCAAAAGCGTGGCTCGACAACGGTTTTCCGATTGGCGCGGATCTGCCTTTGCAGGAAGGCTTGATAAAGCCCTTGAATGCAGGACGACTGTTCGGATTTCTCGCGGATCGTGCGCTTGACGGGACTTCCGCCCTTTGGTTTGAGCAAGCTTTTGCAATGGGATCTCAGGGGACAGCAGTGCCCGCTGATGCATCCTCAATCGAGCGGCAGTCCATTTTGCTGCCCCACTGCGAAGCCCACGCCGGCGGCATTCGCATACGCAGTGCAGAGGGAGAACCGGCCGGAAGCACTCTGCCGATTCCGATGGAGTCCAATGCCGCGGCAGGCATTCCTTTAGCCATTCAGAATGCTGAACGCGGCCGCGCCGATTTGCGGTCGCTTTTGGCCATTGCGGCCGCCACGACTTTGCCTGGGCGGCATTCTCCGCGCGTTGTAGTCTCTGGGCGAGATGAAGAGGTCATGACGCTCAGTCGGCTCGATGACCTCTGCAGCATCCCGGTTTGGCGCGAAATCTACATGCGTTTGGCGCGTGAGAGCGGGATTGAAACCGCTCAAACGCGTTTAAAAGACGTCCGCGGAAGCACTGCACTCCTCACGAGCCGCATTGACAGGGCTGCGGGGAAGCCGCTCTTTACGCTTTCAGCGCGAACACTGACAGCCGGCCGAATGGGTTCCTATCTAGGCATCGCCGACATCTTGAACAGCGACGGCGCCTCCCCTGCGGAGGATCTGCCCAAAGTTTGGCGGCGAATGGCCTTTGCGCTCCTTACCGGCGCAGCTGACGCCCCGGAGCGCTGGCTTTTTGTGCGGGAAGAATTCGGCTGGCGGCTGGCTCCGGCCCACGGATGGCGTCCGAATACGGGAGCCGCACGGCCAATGACTGCTGACGGGCGGCGGCCGATTGCCGCTGCCGAAGATCTGGTTCGGCTCGCGCCCTACTTTGCTATGAAAACCACTGACGCCAAGAAAGTCCTGCTCGCCATCCGCCGTGCGACGGCGGACTGGGAGGACCTGGCTTTTTCGGCGGGGGCCGGCGCTCAAGAGGTGCGCGAGCTCGAACCCTGCTTCACCACCTACTGATGTTCGGCGGGTGCTTGAGCGAAGCGGATAAAGGGCGAATCCGCTTCACGCCGTGCTGCTCTTACTCAGTAATCACGCGGCTTTTCACGGAAATCGAGCTCCATGTCATACCACACCGCTCCGCCGTGCACAGACTTGGAAACGCCGCAGTTGACGTAGCCGAAGCCCTCATAAAAGGGGATGAGCTTTTCCTTGCAGGTGAGAATCAGTCCGTCGCGTCCTTCCTGACGCGCTTTTTCAATAAAAGCACGCATCAGGGTTGAAGCGCAGCCCTGATGGCGCTTCGAAGGGATCACTGCAAGCCCGAAAACCGACTGCCACCGGCCGTTGGGCACATGCAGACTGGCATTTTCAAACATATCGTCGGAAATCGTACGGTTGTTGGTAATCATGCCGTCAATCAGGCCGACAGGTTCCCCGTCCTCAAAAAGGATCAGGAAGCAGTCGGGAAAGACCGCCAGACGCTTTTCAAAGCTTTCGCGAGTAGCCATTTCGGCCTCTGGGAAGCTCTGCGCCTCAATGCTCGCAAGGATGTCCACGTCCTTAGGCGTGGCGGCACGGAGAGTAAACAAGGCAGCACCTCATGAATACGTGAATGTTCCCACGGGCAGCACAGCAGCGGCGTGATGTGCGGCCCAGATCGCGCATTTTAACTGATTCGGTCTGATTGTCCGTCGTATTCAGATCATGACGCGGATCACGCAATCTTCACCGGTTCGACATCAAGTCTTCATCGACGTGTCAACAGAACGTCATGGCGGCCGTTGAAAATGCACGTCGTTGGAGGTCGATCCCTGAGCAGCTTGAGCAACAAGCGCCCGAACCTCTGAAATCCAAGAACGCAGAATATTTTGGAGAACTCCATGCAGCGTCGTCTTTTCTTCCGCAATGCGGCCGGCCTATTCCTCGCTCCTGCCGCCATGCAGTTTGCTGGCACGGCCTCTGCCGCTACGCCGGCTGTCAGCCCGATCGAGCTGCCGCCCGCGGAAGACATCATTTCCTCCTTCGGCTGGGTAACGGACATCCACTACACCACCGCCCCCACCCACACGATCCCGGCGGAAGACTCCATCCGCGTTTATTCGCATTCCCTTGCCAAACTCCATCAGGCCATTGACGTCTTCAATACGCGCAAGCTTGATTTCGCCATTGAACTCGGCGACTTTAAGGACTGCACGAAGACGGTTGACCGCGAACTGACCATCGGCTTCCTGCAGACGGTCGAATCGGCCTTCCGCCGTTATCAGGGCGACCGCTACCACGTCATGGGCAACCATGACTTCGACCAGATTTCACTCGGCGACTATCTCGCCAACACGAACAATGCGGGCGATGCCGACGGCAAGACCTACTATGCCTTCGTGAAGAACGGCGTGAAGTACATCGTCCTCGACGCCTGCTTCAACAACGATGAAGGCGAGCACTATTCGCTCGGCAAGCTCGACTGGCAGGTAGCCATCGTTCCGAAGATGGAAATGGAATGGTTCCGCAAAGAACTCGCAACCGGCAAGGAACCTGTCGTCGTCTTCTGCCACCAGCTCGTCAACACCTGGGACGAAAAGACGCAGAACATCCCCCACGCCTTCTTCGTGCAGAACGCCGCAGAAGTCGTCGATGCCATGGAAAAGAGCGGCCGCGTTCTGGCCTTTATCTGCGGCCACTTCCATAAGGGCGCCTACTCTGAACACAACGGCATCCACTACATCGTCAATCAGGGGCTTGTTGAACGTCCTCTCCCGCACAACGTTGCCGGCATGGTGCATATCGACAAGAACCACAACCTCTACGTTGAAGGTCTCTGGAACGAACGTTCCCACGTCTGCAAGAAGGCCTAAAACCCGCTTCGGGAAACGTTTCCAGCCAAACGCTCCCTTTGCGGCATCGGACTCTGCCGCGGGATGCGCCGAAGTTTTTGCGAACGGTCTTCGGCGCGCCCGCGGCGGTCCCGCAGCCGCACCCCTTTATTCGCCTCTATGTTCCTCTGAAGGCGCTTTCAGCCCGCTCTCGCCCGCTTTCTAAATGGGCCGAAGCGGGTTTTCTTTTTTTCGAGGACACCATAGGCGGATGCCGCTTTGGACATCCTGAAGAACAGAGTTCGGCCGCTAGAATAGAAGCAACAACTTCTTAGAAGACTTCCGCTATGAAGCCGCTGCGTCTATTCTCCACTCTCGCCCTGTCGGCCGTGATTGCGCTCTGCGCCGCCACAGCTTGGAAGCTACGTACTGCTGAAAATGCCGCGCCGGCCAATCGTGCCTGGGGCAATGTGGAAACACGGCAGACGTCGCTCGCCTTTGAAGCCTCCGGACGCATTGCGGCACTCCATAAAGAAGAAGGTGAATCCGTCCAAGCCGGCGAACTTTTAGGACGGCTCGATGATGAAGCGCTCCGAATCAGCCGGCGGCAGGCCGCTGCTGAACTCAAGCGCCTCCAAGCACAGGCAGCGCTGGCGCATGAAGGCACTCGTCAGGAAGATATTGACGCAGCTCGAGCCAATGAAGCAGCAGCCCGCGCTCAGCTCGAATACGCTTCGGCCACGCTTAAACGGCAGCAGGATCTGGTTCCCGCTGGCGCAGCCAGCCGCCAGATGCTCGACGATGCCCGGCGTGCCGAACATGCCGCACGCGAATCTCTGACTGCCGCAGCAGCCCAGCGCGCGGCAGCTGAAAAAGGACCGCGCGCGCAGGAAATTGCCGCTGCCGATGCCGCGGCAGAAGCCGCAGCTGCGTCGCTCGCCGCCCTTGACTACCAAATCCATCGGGGAGCGGTCCTCACGGCACCTTCAGCCGGCATCATTCGAGCCCGTCTTGCGGAACCCGGCGACATGGCCAGTCCCTCGCGAACCATCTACCAGCTTTCCGTTGCTGACCCCAAATGGATCCGCGCTTATCTCACTGAACGTCAGCTCGGCCTCGTAAAGGAAGGGACTTTGGCAACTGTTTTTACCGATACGGTTGGTCCCGTTGACGGCACCGTCGCCTTTGTCTCTGATACAGCCGAATTCACGCCGAAAACGGTGCAGACCGAGGACCTGCGCGCCAGTCTTGTCTATGAAGTGCGCATCACCGTACGAGATCCGGAGAACCGGCTTCGGCTCGGCCAGCCCGTGACCGTTGAGTTTGCGCAGCCGCGGAGTTCGCCGCATGACTGAGGCGCTGCCGCTCGTTGTCCGAGGGCTCGTTAAGACTTTCCCAAGCCCTGACGGCACGCCCTTTGCTGCCGTTGATCATCTCGATCTGGAATTGCCTGCGCAAGGCGAACTCGTTGCGGTTGTGGGTCCGGACGGCGCTGGGAAAACCACGCTCCTGCGGCTCTTGGCCGGCATACTGAGCCCGGATGCCGGCAGCATCAGCCTTTTTGGCCTCACTCCCGATACAGAGTCGGAGCGCTTTACGCATACCGTCGGGTTTATGCCCCAAAAAACCGGACTCTATGAAGAACTCACCGTATTCGAGAACTTTTCCCTTTTCGGCCGGCTTCGCGGCCTTGCTGCTCACGAACTCCAATCCAAGTTTCAGGAGCTGATGACGCTCTCGGGCCTTGTCGGCTTTGAGAACCGGCTCGCAGGCAAGCTTTCGGGCGGCATGAAGCAAAAACTAGGCCTCGCCTGCGCACTTCTCGGAGAACCGAAGCTCCTGATTCTCGATGAACCTACGGTGGGCGTTGATCCGCTCTCACGGCGCGAACTGCGCCGCATTCTTGATGCCATGCGGCTGCGCTCGCGAATGACTGTGGTAATGTCAACGGCTTACCTGGATGAAGCCGAAACCGCTGACCGCGTCATCGTGCTCTCACGCGGCCGCATTGCCGCTCAAGGAAAGCCCCGGGCGCTTTGCGCTCCCCTGACGGGCCGATCATTCCGCGCTGAAGCGCTTGAAGCTGAGCACTCCTCAACGCTCGCCCGAACCCTGATGGAAGCAGCTGCACTCCCGCCCGGTCAGGCGCTCATCATTGACGCCGTGCCGCGGGGACGTTTCATTGACCTTTTAGCAGCCGCTCAGAGCGGCGCCAATGCATTATCACTTCGATTACGGCAGTCACTTCACTCGGGACCGTTGCCGGCCTTCCATTTGGCTCAGCGCCCGCCAACACTCGAAGATCTCCTCGCGGACCAAGGTTATCCGTCGTCTGATGCCGCTTCGGGCTCATCAGCATCAAAGCTCAAGAATCTCTCGGCGATTGATGCCCAAAGCGAAAACCTCTACGCCCCTGCAGCACTTTTCCCCGGGGAATATGCGGTGGAGGCGATTGGCCTTTCTCGGCGCTTTGGCAGCTTCACCGCCGTAGCCGACAGCACTTTTCAAGTGCGGCGCGGCGAAATCTTTGGGCTCCTTGGTCCCAACGGCGCCGGGAAAACGACGACCTTCCGCATGCTCTGCGGTCTGCTTGCGCCCACCACCGGCGACATTCGCGCAGCCGGCGCAGATCTGCGCCGCGCCAAATCCGCCGCCCGCGCCAGAGTCGGCTACGTTGCGCAGAAGTTTTCGCTTTATGAACGGCTGACTGCACGGCAAAACCTCGAATATTTCGGCGAAGCCTATGGCGTTGCCGGTCAAAACCTTGCCCATCGCATCGATGCATTAGCCGCCGAGCTGGGGCTTTCAGACGACCTTGAACGGCGCACAGCAGTGCTTCCCCTGGGTGCCAAGCGTGAGCTCGCTTTTGCCTGCGCGCTGATCCACCGACCTGCCGTGCTTTTTCTCGATGAAGCCACGTCCGGAGCGGATCTCACTGCCAGACGCACCTTCTGGCGGCGCATCGTCAGGCTCTCCCAAGCCGGCACTACCATCGTCGTTACGACGCACTTCATGGAAGAAGCAGAGTACTGCGACCGAATTCTGATTCAAGACAATGGCCGTATACTGGCCTCTGGAACGCCATTAGAAGTCCGAACCCGCGCGAATGCCGAAAGTATCGATGAAGCTTTCCGGCAAATCGTGCTCAATGCTCGGCGCGCCGAAGCCGAAAACAAGCGCGCCAAGTCGTCGGAGGCCGCACGATGAAAAGAGAACGCGGCAGACCTCAGCTCCGCTTTGGTGAGCAGCTTCTCATTTTGCTCGAGAAAGAATGGCTGCAGATGGTTCGCGATCCAGCCGTGATCTTCATGGGTGCGCTCTTGCCTGTCGTGCTCATTGTCCTCTTCGGCTGGGGACTTTCGATGGATCTGCTCAAAGTGCCTGCAGTCTTGACGGCGGGCGAATCAACCCCCTTGACGGCTGAGGTTCGCGCCGCTTTCCGCGGCAGTCCCTACTTTGAACTCACTGAAGTGCCGTCGCGGCAGGACGCCGAAATGCTCTTTGCGGCCAGACGCACGGAAGTCATCATTGATTTGCCGCCCGGGTTCACACGCGACGCCGCGATGGGCCGCGCTCAGATAGGACTTACCGTTCACGGCGTTGATGCGAGCGCAGCCTCGATCATCCGCACCTATGCCGCAGCTGTGGTGGCCGGACTCTCGCAGAAGATTGCGCTTCGTGAAGACTTTGCTCTGCTGGGAAGCTCAGCGGGCCAGCAGGCTCAGACGTCAGGAGCCGCAGCACTTCTCTCCCGCACATGGTTCAATGAGGCCAACACCTCCGCCTGGTATCTGGTTCCGGGACTTTCAATCGTGGTACTGACCCTCTCGGCAAGCTTTCTCGGGGCCATCATCATCGCTCGGGAGTGGGAACGCGGAACGCTTGAAATGCTCTCGGTAACGCCGGCGAGCCCAGGCGCCATTCTGGCGGCCAAGTTTCTCGTCAACTTTCTTCTGACGGCCGTGGGCGCCATGCTGGCATTTTTCGCAGCCGTATTCGTTTTTGAAGTCCCAGTGCGCGGCAGTCTCTGGCTGCTGGCGGCCACGATACTGCTTTATTCCGCCTGGGCCATTGCCTTTGGGCTGCTCCTCTCAGCCGTCTTCAAAAGTCAGTTTACGGCGATTCAGTTTGCCGTCATCGGCAGCTACCTGCCCTCCCTCATGCTCTCGGGATACCTCTTTGACTTGAGGAGTGTTCCTTGGTTCATCTCTGCCGTCGGCAGGCTGATGCCGCCCACCTACGCCATTGAATCCGTGAAGATTCTCTATCTCTCAGGGGAGCCCGAGCGAATCGTGCTGGCCAACCTGGCCCTGCTGGCGGCCGCCGCACTCGGCTTCTTTGCGCTCGCGCTCGTGTTTGCCCGCAAGCGGCTGGATTGATATAGGTGCGCCGACATGATGATCAGGCAATCTCTTCAGAACATTTGGGCGGCGTTCACCGCGTCGCTCCTGCGGTTGAAGGCACTCTCCAAAAAGGAGCTCATCACGCTCCTTCTCGATCCGAGTGTCCGCAGAATTCTCTTCGTGCCGATCCTCGCTCAGTCCATTCTGTTTGGCTACGGCGCTACCTTTAATCTGGAGGAAGCGCCTTACGTGCTCTATGACGCTTCTCAGACGCCGGATTCTCGAGCTTTGTCAGCAAGGCTTGAAGCCAACCGTATCTTTAAGCGCGCAGCGGAAGTGCCCTCAGCTCAGGCCTTTACGGCAGCCGTTGCCGACGGCCGCGCACTTGTCGGCTTCTGGATCCCAGAAGACTTTGCGCAAAAACTCGCACGCGGCGAAACCGCTCCCGTTTATGTCGCTGCTGACGCACGCAATACGACAACCGCCAATGTTGCAGTCGGCTACGCTGCGGCAATCATCGAAGAATTTAACGCATCCCGCCAAGTCCGATCGGTTCTGGAGCTTAAAGACCGCTACCGCTACAACGAAAACGGCATCACTCGCTGGAACATCATGACGGGACTGATTTTAGGCCTGGCGATGATTCAGGTGATGCTCCTCGCAGGGCTTGCAGTCTCGCGCGAGCGTGAGGAAGGATCCTTTGACATGATGCTGATGACGCCGCTCACCCCCGTCGAAATCCTCATCGGCAAGGCCGTGCCGCCAATCGTTATCGGCGTCCTTCAAAGCGCCATGATCTTTGCCGTCTGCCGCTGGTGGTTTGACATTCCTTTTGCGGGGTCGCTTGCTTTGCTCTTTGGCGTCGTGCTCCTCTTTGCGGCCAGCATCGTGGGGCTGGCGCTCATGATTTCCGCCTGGGCGCAGACACTGCAGCAGTCGGTTGTAGCATGCTTCATTCTGCTGCTGCCTTCGCTCGTCCTCTCCGGCCTCATGACGCCGACAGCTGCCATGCCCGAATGGATGCAGACCATTACCATTCTCAATCCCGTCCGCTACGGAATTCTCGTGGTGCGCATGATCTACTTTGAAAATGCCGGCATTTCTGAAATCGCCCCCTACCTCTGGCCGATGACACTGATTGCCGCAGCATCAGTGCCAGGCGCCGTATGGCTCTTCGGGCGAAAAGTAGCGTGACGCCATTAAGGCCGAACTCGAAGCCTTCCCACAAACATGCGGTTTCAAACTTCCGTCACTTGATTAAAAACTCCGGCGTTAAAGTACTCAGCAATCATCCATCATTTCAGCTTGGGCCAGTACGACGGCAAATGCTAAGGCTGCCGTACGCCTGCAATCATTTTGGAGCAGCATCATGAAGGGTCTCATTCTTATCAGTACCGTCGCTTTCTCGCTCGCTTCTTTTGCTGCCTCTGCATCTGAAGCCCCCTCCGAATCCGTCTGTTCACTCACTCACCTGAAGCAGGTGGCGGATAAGGAAGGCCTCGATCCTGCAGGGGCTTTAGCCAAGGAATGCATCGGCAAAGGCTATACCGCCGCCAAGGCTTTCTTTGCGGAGGGCTACGACGCCGGCAAGGAAGGCGCAGTTTCGGGCTATGACAAAGCAAAGGAACTCGCCAAAGACGGCTATGAAGACGTCAAGGAAGGCTCCAAAGACGCTTACGACAAGGCCAAGGACGGCGTGGTTGAAGGTGCCGGCGCAGCTTGGAACGGACTCAAGGAAGCCGGGTCTTCTGTGAAAGAGTCGCTTTTCGGTTCCAAGAAATAAACATTGGGGACACAGCCCGCAAAACCTCCGCGGTCAGCCAAATGTCCGCGGTTCTTTTCGACCGGCAGACGTAGAATTCGTTCTCTATGCTTTCAATAGGACGGCAGGCTGACTGGGTGTAAAGCGCATCGCACGCCTGCGGCAGCCGTACACCATATAACAAGCAATTTCCAGACAATGCCAGGAGACAAGTTCATGACCGCATACACCGAAAAACAGTACGTTGAGGAAATGATCGCAACGCGTCGGAAGATCCACCAGACGCCTGAAGAAGGCTGGACGGAATTCCAAACCACCTGGCTGGTCGTAGAGCGGCTTCGCGCTTTAGGGCTTAAGGTGCTGCTCGGCACTCAAGTCATCAATCCCAAAGCGGTGATGGGCCGTGACCCCAAGCTGGTTGAAGCCGCCGTCAAGCGTGCGCTGGCTGCCGGCGTTCCGCAGAGTTTTATTGATGAAACGGGCGGCTACACGGGCGCTGTTGCGGTGCTTGAAACCGGCCGCCCCGGTCCCGTGACGGCTTTCCGCAGCGACATGGACTGCGTGCTGGTCACTGAATCCGATTCCCCCGATCATCTCCCGACCGCCTGCGGTTTCAGCTCCAAGCGCCCGGGCTTTATGCATGCCTGCGGCCACGACGGACACACCTCTGTTGCACTTGAAGTCTGCCGCTGGCTCGTTGATCACAAGGATCAGCTCAAAGGCACCATCAAGGTGCTCTTCCAGCCGGCCGAAGAAGGTGTCCGCGGCGCAGGCGCCATGGCTGCCTCGGGCGTGGTCGACGATGTCGACACCCTGATCGGCGCTCATGTCGGCACTTTCGCCAAGCTCGGCACGATCGGACTTTGTGAAGGCGGGTTCCTCGCCTCCACCAAACTTGACGTTCACTTCCACGGCCGTCCGTCTCATGCGGGGAGCGACCCTGAAAAGGGCCGCAGTGCACTGATGGCCGCCTGCGCTGCCGCCATGATGATGCAGGGCATTCCGCGCAGCGGCGAAGGCACGACCCGCATTGCAGTAGGCCGGCTCAATGCCGGCGAAGGCCGCAATGTCACGCCCGTTCATGCCGATATGCAGCTCGAAGTGCGCGGCGAAACAGGTGAGATTAACCAGTACATGGTGAAGAACGTCGAGAACATCGTCGAAGGCGTCAAGCGCGCTTATGAAGTCGAAGCTGAAATCGTCAAGGCCGGCGAAGCCACAACGCTGCCCTCCTGCCCCGAAGTGCTCGATCTCATCGAATCGGTGGCCAAGACCGTTCCGGGCGTCGAGTCGATTGAACGCTTCAACAAGCCCTCGGGATCGGAAGACTGCACACTGCTCATTGAGCGGGTGGTTCAGCACGGCGGCCGCGGCGCTTACTTCCTCTTCGGCTGCAACCATCATGGTCATCACCGTGCCGATTTCGAAATTCAGGACGAGACCAGCCTGCCGATGGCCTTCAACATGTTCAAAGGTCTGGCACTGCGCCTCAACGGCATTTGATCGGCTTCAAGCGTCCCTCCTTTTGACACGTCAGCCTTTTGAACAGTACTGCGCTGCCGGTTTGAAGCGCGCTTGAAAACAAGCCATATCCCGCTGATTCACAAAGGATCGGCGGGATATTTTTTGTCCGTCAAAATCGCTTAGCCGGTCTGTAGAATCTTTGTTCATACCTATTCACGGCAGCGGCAGGAGAAGAATTCAAATGGCTACCAGACGGCAGTACGGCACCACATGGTGGGGCGCGGCGTGGCTCGCTGCACTTGAAAAAGTCGATGATGCCAACCGGCTGCCGCGCGGCAAGTCCTACGCTAATACGGGACGCGTTGAGCAGCTTTCGTTAGCTGCCGACCGCCCCGGCTGCATAGAGGCCTTTGTCTCAGGATCGGTCTACTATCCTTATGAAGTGACGGTCGGCATGAAGCCCATTTCGGCGCGGGATGCCAAACGACTGACTGCCGCCATTGCCGCCGATCCGGATTTGGTTGCCTCACTCATGGACGGCGAACTCCCGCACGGCATCGCCGATCTCTGCCGAGAGCTCGACATTGAGCTTTTCCCGCGAAGCTGGCGTTCCATGCAGCTTTCCTGCTCATGCCCGGACTCTGCACGCGTGTGCAAGCATCTCGCCGCCGTGTTTTACGTGATGGCCGACCGTATCGACATCGATCCGTTCTTCATCTTCCGCTTCCGCGGGCTGGATCTGAAGGCCGAGATGCGTAAGTGCGGCATCAATGTGGACCGAGCTGTGAAGGTGAAGCCTCTCGATGCATCCGAAATTCTGGCGGGGAGCGCCGCGCTGATGAGCGAAAAAGAGAGCACTTCTGCGGCTGAGAGCACCCCGTCGAATGAAAAAGCTCCCGTTCCTCTCACCTCGGGATCCGCCGCCGATGCCGCACTGCAAAGACTCCGAAGTCTTCCCTACGCCGAGCTTGAACCTTTAGGCGAAACCATCCTCAAGCTGATCCCCAAGACCTCCGCCATCTCGAACAATCCAGACTGCACGGCCTTCACGCGCCAAGTCATGCGGCAAGCCGAACGAGAGGCGAGAAACGCCATTGCGGAGGCTTTTCTTTTAGAGAGCAGCCTCTCGCAAGGCATTGACGAGCGAATGGAGGCGGAAGCGGCCGACGAGGAGCAAAGCAGCGGAACTCCTCTCCTCACGCCCAAAGCCGCCTGGAGCGCTTTTGCAGATCCATTTTTTCATGCGGAGGGCTCCGGGCGCAAAGCCGCACAGCAGGCATGGGAGAAAGCTTCGGCAGAGATCAAAACACGCACGCTTCCAAAGCTCACGCTGGCCGCCAACAACCTCTCGTTTGTCATCGGGCTTGAACTGCCGGCAGCCTCAAGCCGGTCTCAGCCCAAATTTGTGCCGGTCGACTTAAGCGAATTCTTTTACGCGCTCTTCACCTCCCTTTCCCGCCGCGAAGCTCAGGCACTGAGCCCCGAAATCGAATGCTGGCGTGAAACTGCAGCGGCCGCTGCGCATCTCCTTGAAAACGGCGCCCTCATCCCCGCTGCGGTTTCTACAGAAGCCCTCAAGGACCCTGCGCCTCGCATCTGGTGGATACCAGCGCTCAGAAGCAAACCCGTGCGCCAATTGGTCAATGCTTTGGCTCAAGGCATTGCTCCGTGGGCAGACCGTATGGTCGAGTGCGACGCAGCACTCGGTCCTGACGGCGAAATCGACCCCAAACGTGCTGCGGTACTGCTGCTTTCTGCGGCCTTTTCGGGCTTCATCAACCGAGGCGTACTCGGCTGGAAGGCATTCAAAGGACCGTCCGACATCTTTGAAGCAGCGGCAGCGTGCTGCTCGCTCGACCAACTCGACGGCAAAGTCATGCCGTCAGCAGGCGAAGCGCTGGCACGCATGCTCAAACCCTTCGCTTTGGGCGACGCCTATCCTTGGCGGCCGGTTCTTACCGTACGCAGCGCCAAAAAAGACTGTTTTGCCGTCAATTTCGGTATTCTCGGACGTTGTGCCGATCTGCACAAAGCTGCTGAAAACGAACTCTCGCGTCCGCTCTCGGCTGAGGATCTGCCTGAAAACACTGCTCCCGAGGACATTCCCAACATTCCCAGCAACCCCGACATGCCGCCGGCCGCCCCGGATTCGGAAGCCCTTTTTCGCGAAGCGGATGCTGCTGCAGGTCAAGCCTCGTCTGCCTCCTTAAGCGCCGGCTCAAAAGAACCTCAGCTGCCGATGGATCGGCCGGTACTTCTGCGCACCTTGCTCAGCAATCCCGTCTGGGCCAACCACCGCTTTGCCGCACTCACCATTTTGAAGACTATTGCACAGGCCTTCCCGGTGCTCGACGGCATCCGCAAGCGCAAAGGCAAACCTGCATCGCTTCCCATGGAAGACTTGAAGGACTTTCTCTTTGACATTGCACCGCACCTCAGCATGCTCGGCATCACCCTGATGCTCCCGCAGGCCATGCGCAATCTTCTGCGGCCCAAGTTGGTGGGCGCTGCCGCCGCCAATATCGACTTCATGAAGAGTCCGCTGGGACGGGACGCCTTGGCAGCCTTCGATTGGAACGCTGCTGTCGGCGGCCGTCTTTTGTCGAAGGACGAATTCCAGGCCCTTGCCGGCAAAGCCGGACAGATCGTCCAGATCGGCGATGATTTCGTCTATCTCGATCCTGATGAAATCAACCGCATCAAGAAAACGCTTGACAACCCTCCGCCCATGACGGCGCTCGAACGGATGCGGGCCGTGATTACCGGCGAATTTGAGGGCGCCGAAATTGAAGTTTCCAATGACGTGAAGGAAGGGTTAAAGCGGATTACCGAAGTCACCGATGTGAAGCCGCCCGAAGGCCTTCAGGCAACACTGCGTCCCTATCAGGCGCGCGGCTACTCGTGGCTCATGAAGAATACGAAGCTGGGCCTCGGTTCGCTGATTGCCGACGACATGGGGCTTGGCAAAACGCTTCAGGTTATCAGCGCCGTGCTTGAATTGAAGAATACGGGAGAACTGAAAAAGAAAAAGGTCCTCGCCGTTCTGCCCACTACGCTGATCGCCAACTGGACCCGAGAGCTCACAAAGTTTGCCCCGACAGTGACTTTCGGCGTATACCACGGCGCCGACAGGCAGCTCCCGGCAGGAGTCGACATGCCCGACGTGCTGCTGACGAGCTACGGCACGCTGCGCAGAGACTATGACTTGCTCTCTGCCCTGAAGTGGCGCCTGCTCATCATCGATGAAGCCCAGGCGGTGAAAAATCCCGGCACGGCGCAGACTGCAGCCGTGCGCGGCATCAAGGCGCAGCAGGTGATTGCCATGACGGGCACGCCGGTGGAAAACCGTCTGATGGAATTCTGGTCCATCCTCTCGACGGTACAGCCCAAGCTCCTCGGCTCCATGAAGGAATTCGCGGACGTCTTTGCGCGTCCGATTGAAGCCGATCATGACGAACGCGCGGCAGAAGCTTTCCGCCGCCTCACGGCGCCCTTCATGCTCCGACGGGTGAAAACTGATAAGTCCATCATTGCCGATCTGCCCGAAAAGAACACCATCGATCATTTCGCTCAGATGCATCTCGAACAAGCTGTGCTTTATCAAGAAACGCTTGATCGAATGCTTAAGCAAATCATGGAGGTCGAAAAGTCGCCTGAAAACAACACACCGGCCGGACGGATGGCGCGCCGAGGCCGTGTTCTTAAGCTCATTACGAGCCTGAAGCAAATCTGCAACTCTCCCTCGCAGTTCCTGAAAACGCCGTCTCTGACGCCCGATTCCGGCAAGGGCGATGCCCTTCTTGAAATCCTTTCGCAGTGCGCCGATTCCGACCGCAAGGTGCTCATTTTTACGCAGTACCGCGAAATGGGGGAACGCCTTCAGGATTGGATTGCACAGGCTCTCGGCGAGCGCCCCGACTTTCTGCACGGCGGCGTATCGGCAGAGGAGCGCATGAAGATGGTCGACCGCTTTCAGGAAGACCGCACCGCGCGAAGTTTCATACTCTCCCTCAAGGCAGGCGGCACAGGGCTTAACCTTACCGCGGCGTCGGCCGTCATTCACTATGACCTCTGGTGGAATCCGGCCGTCGAGGCGCAGGCCACGGACCGGGCATTCCGCATCGGACAGCGCCGAGACGTGCTGGTGTACCGCTTCATTACCGCCGGTTCCTTTGAAGAGCGCATCAACGACATGCTGATGCAAAAACGCGACTTGGCCGACATGACGGTAGCCGCCGGTGAAAACTGGATCGGCGACCTTACAACGAGCGAGCTGGCTGCTGTTTTTAAGCTTGGCTAACCCCGAGCTCAAGAGCGGCTTCCGATGCACCCACGGCAATGGGGGTTTAAGACTGCAGCTCAATGCTGGCAGTGCGGGCACCAGAAAGTGGACCGCCCGCCCTGTTCAATACGGGTAATCGGCCGGCCGCAGATCGGACAGGGCTTCCCTTCGCGGCCGTAGACTGCACAAGCGAGCGGAAACCACCCGGTTTCGCCGCTCACGCCGTGAAAGTCATGGAGCGTAGAGCCGCCCGCCGCAATGGCGGTCTCCAAGGTTTTGCGAACAGACTCCAGAAGTCTGCCGGCACGCGCTTTCGAAATGGCATCCGCGGGCCGCGTCGGCCGAATGCCAGCCGCAAACAGCGCTTCTGAGCAGTAAATGTTGCCGCAGCCGACGACGATCTTTCCTGAGAGCAATACTTCCTTGATCGATCGATGCGTCTTCTGAAGTTCCGTATAAAAACGATCAGCCGTGAGCGTCGGATCCCAAGGCTCACAGCCAAGTTTCGTCAAGGGAAGCGACTTTCTCGGGTCCGTTGTCATAAAGAGAATGGATCCGAAACGTCTTGGATCCGTATAGCGAACCAGTACATCGCCAAAAACGATATCCGCGTGATCATGCTTATGGGCGCTCGGTGCCGGAACAGGCCAGATGCGCCATGAGCCGCTCATGCCCATATGCGTGAGGAGCCAGCGCTTCTCTCCGGCAGCGCTGCGGAAAGTCCAGATCAAGTATTTCGCCCGGCGCTCGAGATGCTCCAGTGTGAGTCCCGGCAGCAGCGCCGCCAGATCTTGGAGCGGTTCACGAAGCTTGGGCGTGCGGACATTAACGGCAGTGACGCAGCGGCCGACAATGGCCGGCGCAAGACCGCGGCGGGTAACTTCAACTTCTGGAAGTTCAGGCATGAATCAAGTAGCTGCAAGGAAACACGAATGCCTGCCATTTTATGCCGGCCGCTTCTTCATGCCGCTTCCGCTTTGTCACTAAGAGAGCTCGCGCGTATAGAAATGCTTCAAAGCATCAAAAAGGGCTGGGAACATAACTGTTCCGTGCACCTCATCTGGGAAATCCTGTCGGCGCACCTGCATGCCTTGAGACTGAAGTTTGCCAATAAAGTCTGAGACCAATGGATCTGCTGACAAGCGAGCCCCCGCTGCCGGCCGCTCAGCACTGGCTGTGCGGTCCTTGCGCGGCTTAGTGGCAAAGCCGAGATAGAGCCGCCGTCCCGGGCCGGCAGCAGCCTTGTCGCCCAAGCCGTCTGCCGCCGCTTTTTGAATGAGTCTGCGCTGATCCCACCAAAAGCTCGGATCCGCCGCAATAAAGTCATCAAATGCATGGGGCTGAGTGAGCACTGCATTGACGGTAAAGAGCCCGCCGAAGGAGTGACCAATCAGCGTACGGCGAAGAATCCGCATGCCGTCAGGGAGCTGCGCTTCGACACTCTGACGAAGTTCACCGGTGATGAAATCCAGAAAACGCCCTGCTCCGCCGCCTTGCAGCGTAGCCGCCGGATCCAGACGGCCTTGCCGATCTGCCGCTGAAGCCGAGGGCGTCAGATCACGCGTACGATTCTCTTTATTTTCAATCCCCACCACCATCACCCCGCCAATGGTGCCGAGACGGGATTGTTCAAGCCACTGTGCATACGCAGCAGCAGCCGCGAAGAAAGTTTCGCCGTCGAGGAGGTAGAGCACGTGCACGCCCTTCAATGCGGCCTTCTGCCGATCCGGCATGCGGATGCGCAGTGCCCGTATTTCTCCGAGCAAGGGTGAACGAATCTCTGCCTGAAAACCGGTTTCGAGTTTGTGTCCTCTTTTAAAAAACACCGGCTGCGGCACTGCTGACTGCGCTGAATTGGACGCGTCATGCACACTGATCGGACTCGGCGAAGCTGATGCGGGCAAGACATTGAAGCCGACAGCATCCAAGCTGCCGAACAGAGCAGCTGCAGAGAGAACCTTGCGGCGAGATAATCGGATTGAAGACATGGCTTAATTTCAAATGGTTGGGATGCCGCAACTTTACTTCATGCGAATGATTCTTGTTGTCAACTGTCTTCTTATTTTCAGCAACGTTTTCACGAATTCTTAACAAATGAAGAGGATTGTTCGGTTTTTCTTTACTTATCGAGAAATTTGCTAGACTCCTGCATTCATTAAACAATGCGGAAATACCCGCTCTTTTGAATCATATTCTCGTATGCTGACTACCCTTCCTCGCCGCCTGCGCGGTCTTCCGACACCGATGGCCGGACTTGCCCTTGGCGTTGCAAGTCTTGGCTGGTGCATGGAAAATGCTCTTCCGCTCAACGGCTGGGGACAGCTCATCGGTGCGTTCACCGCCTCAGCACTCCTTTTGCTTCTGGTTCTGCGCTTCGTACTGCACACCGAAACGCTGTGGGAAGATCTGAAGCACCCTGTCGTCGGCAGCATCGTCCCCACGTTTGCCATGTAGCTCATGGTGATCTCCCGCGCACTGCTTCACGCTTTCCCGACATTTGCCGCCGGGCTCTGGTGCGTCGGCATCACGCTTCACCTGGCTGCCCTTATTGCGTTCATTTGGTTTCGCCTGCGCGACCCTGTGCTGGAAAAAATGGTTCCCTCCTGGTTTATTCCGCCAGTGGGCATCATCGTCGCTGACGTCGCCTTCCCCGGCGTTCCGGCATTTTTGCCTTTTGCCCAGACGCTTTTTGTGATTGGTCTTGTCTCTTATGCGATCCTTCTGCCGACGATGCTCTATCGGCTCTTCTTCTTGCCGCAGGTCGCCAATGCTGCCAAGCCGACACTCGCTATTCTGGCTGCGCCGGCTTCGCTGTCGCTTGCCGGGCTTCTCTCCGTCTACGAGCATCCTCATCCGATCCTCACGGCGCTCCTTTTCGGCATCGCCGTTTTGATGACCATCGCCATCTATTTTGCTTTTTGGAATCTGTTGCGCCTGAAATTTTCACCCGGCTATGCCGCTTTCACCTTCCCGATGGCGATCGGGGCAACGGCGCTCTATAAGCTTTCGGACCTTGTTTCCCATTACGCCGGAGCTCAACAATACGCTTATGAGCTCAGGCTGTTCGCACATTTCGAATTAGCGATTGCCGCCGTTGTCATCTGCTACGTCTTCGTGCTCTACATGAAAAATCTCCCTCAGTTCCTGAGGAATAATTAACGGCAGGACTTCAGTGAATCAGCTGTACTGCTGCGCACGGCTTCTGCAAGCGATGATCAAGAATCGCTGCGGAAGCCGTAACTGCATTGCTGACACTGCGGCAACGGATTAGCCGCAGAGATATTTCGTTCATACAGCCCGGCCCAGCGGCAGATGCTCTGGAGAATAGGGACGACAGATTCGCCTTTCTCCGTCAGACGATATTCCACGCGCGGAGGAATTTCATTGAACTGCTCACGCGCCACCAGTTGATCGGCGATAAGTTCTTTGAGCGTTGCGGCCAAAATGGCATCCGAAATATTTGCCATATCTCGACGCAAGGCACTGTACCGGAGCTTTTTCTTCTCCGCGAGCACGCAAATGATACGTGACTTCCATTTGCCGCCGAATACTTTCAGACCATACTCCAGCGGGCATCGAATGTCTTTTGCATATTTCGGCTCATACACCTTGCTTCTCCGATAACTATATGTTTTTTAATAACTAATAAATTTATTAGTTACTCATTAATTTATTGATATCTTTCATTCTTTGAGTATAAATTTTAGGATGCTTCTCGTTGCAGGAAACGCGTATTGCAACTTTTTCAAATTTCCACCTCTTGCGCCGGCACAGAAGTTTTTCTTTGGACTCATAAGATGAAAGTCAAGGCATACCTCGAAATCACCATGCAAATTGCGCCTGCCAACCGTCCGGCAGCAGCCAAGGTCTACCAGGATTACCGCGCACCTTTTCTATCAAACATCACCGGCGCGCTTAGCAAGGAACTACTGGTACGCGACCTCGATGTGCAGGTCATCCACGGATTTGATTCACCTGAGCATGCACAGGCCTACCTGACGAGCGACTTGTTCAAAAATGATGTCGCTCCCAGTCTCCAGCCGCTTTGGAGCGCAGCGCCTGATGTCCGCATCTATACCGTCGCCTAACAGCCCCATCACTGAAGTGACGGAGTTTTGACCCAGTCAGATCGCCGCTTTGCCGCTCCGCCTTGAGCTGCCTCAACGCGGAGCGGCTGCAGCTATGAATCCTTTTCTGACACAGCTCGTCTGCAGTCAGAGTCTGGCCAGCAGAACCCGCGCTCCGTCATTCTGCTTCGGGCTTGTACTACGAGAAGCCCCGCGTCCAGCCAATCGTGCTGTTCGCCGACTCGAACTTACTGGCTTACTTTTTGGCTGTGCAGCCATAATGCGCAGTTTTTTTTCATGACTGACTCAACCCTCCGCTGAGGATTTGCCGACAGTGCTCATGAACCATCAAAATAGATCTGTTCAGGACGGCGCCCGCGTCAGTATCCTGGTCTTTCAAGCGGCATGAGGTTCAGTCAAGCATGGATGCACTATCTCAGATACTCGCAGCGCTTTCCGTCAAAAGCTACACAGCCACAGGCGTACGCGGCGGCGGCTTTTCCATTGCTTATCCGGCTTACCCCGGGATGAAACTCTTGGTGTCGCGCAAGGGAAAAATGTACTTCCTGAAAAAAGAGAGCCCAGCACCCGATTCAGCGCTGCGTGATGCCGGGTATGCATCTGCCGGTTCTTCAGCCTTGTCTGAAGCTCAAAGCACGCCTGACTGGATAGAACTGCTCCCTGGGTCGTTTTTGCTCATGGTTGAGCCGACAGGTTTCATTTTTACCGATGATCCCAAGCTTGAGCCTCATCCTTCAGCGCAAACCCCCTATGAGCTCCGGGGCGGTCTCGCGGATTACGGCATTAAGCCGGGTTACGAAGAAAATATTTTGCTCGCCGGGAAAATGACGCTGGACCCCACTGCAGCCGCTCAGCTTCGCGCTGCGCTCCCTCCGCTTCTAATCCTCAAGCCCAATGACAACGAAGCGGATCGCCTTGGATGGATGATGAAAATGCTCCATGAAGAGGTCGAAGCTTCCGGACCGGGCAGTTCGCTGGTGACAACCCATTTGATGCAGCTTGTGCTCATTGAAGTCATTCGATGCTGGATTTATTCGCCTGAAGCAAAAAAACATCCCGGGATTTTTCTGGCACTGCGTTCACCGATGCTCTTCCGTGCACTCTCTGCCATCCACAACGCACCCGAGAAGCCTTGGACTGTCGAAACACTAGCCCGCACCGCAGGTATGTCTCGCTCGGGCTTTGCCAAACTTTTCAAAGATAGTGTTGGAGAGACACCGCTCTCTTACCTCACACAATGGCGCATCACGGCAGCCTGTCAGCTGCTGCGTGAAACAAACCTGTCCATCAAAGAAACTGCCTCCCGACTCGGATTTTCCTCACCGGCGCTGTTCACCGCTGTCTTCCAACGCATTATGGGAATGACGCCGACAGAATGCAGGGAGCAGCAAAGGGCTGCCCTGACGGCAAGCCTTGCTGCCTATGAGGCTTATGAAGCTTATGAAGCATCTGGCAGATTAACCGCAGAAGACAAAGTTCACCGATAACCTTGAGGCTGTACTGTCGACACAGACACGAAAATTTAGACGAATCCTAAAGCAATTTGGATTAGACGGCGATATTCGTCCAGTTCCTCATTTTTAAAATGGCGGCCGTCCAAATCATCCGAAGGATTCATGATGGCTCTCCGATTCATTTGCAAACAAAGCAGCCCGTCCGACGGCCGCCGAGCATATACCTTCTCCGTAGCGGCCTTCTGCGTCATTATCTGCTTCGCTGCAACGGCAATTCCTGTTCCGCTCATTGCGATCTGGACACAGGCACTTTCGCTCACCACTTTTGAAGTTTCAATGACGGTCTTTGCCTATGTCGGCGGCTGTCTCGCAGTACTTCTCTTTTTCTCAAAACTATCCAATTACTTGGGCCGCAGAGCAACGGTTATTCTGACGCTTGCAATCGGCATTGCCTCCTGCCTTTGTTTTATCGCGCCGCAGAACGCCTCAGCCATCATTTTGGGGCGCCTGCTTCAGGGTGTTTTTGCCGGTCTGGCCACCAGCGCCGCCATGAGCTGGACGGTTGACACGGCGCCCAAGTCCCATGCATGGCTGGGAACTGCTCTGAGCGCAGCCGGCCCCGGCATTGGATTCATACTCGGAACCGTGCTCTCAGGCCTCTCCGCCGAAACCGGCATCATTTCGGCAGACACCCTCTTTATTGGACTTGCCGTCACGCTTGCCGTCGTGCTCGCAGCAGCAATACCAGCGGTTGAAACGATGCAGCCGGGGGCTGTGTCGCTGATCCGTGCATTGACCCCGAGCTTCGGCATTCCTCCGAAAGCCAGAAGGGTCTTTCCGCTTTGCGCTGTCAGTTATATCGGCACCTGGGCGCTCAGCACTTGGTTCCAAGGCTTCTCTGCCATGATCGGCAGTGCAGTTTTTACGGATGGTCAGCCGTCACCGGCGTCTGCCGCTCTCACATACATGCTTTTAGTTGCTCCTTATGCTGCCGGCGGCATCCTTTGCGGGAAACTCAACCCGCGCAAAATGCTTTTGCCTTTACTGACCGGGTATCTGGTCTCCGGAACCGGGATGTTTGCGGCAGCAGCCTATGCCCGCCCGATCCTCTTTGCAGTACTACTTGTTCTATGCGGCTTCATCATGGGCGCGATCTGCTCTTTGGCGCTCAAGCTCCTCATGGAATGCGCTGACATCACGGAGCGCGCTCAGACGATTTCGACGCTTTATCTGGCCGGCTATCTCGGCACGAGCATTCCGTCTTTTCTGCTCGGTTATTTTGTGCCGAACGCCGGTCTCGGCACCATCGGCCTGACATTTTTCGGTTGGTTTGCCCTGGTTTGGATCAGCGCTTTCGCCTTTAGGCGTCTCGCCGCTCAGCTTAACGGCGGCAGCACGGCTCTCCAGCCGCAATCGGCCGTTGCGATGGAATGATATTCAAGCATCTCGGTGAGCCCGCTAAACCGGGATGCCTCGCATGAGCCTCCGTTCGGCGCTGCTGACGGAGGTTTTTTTCTGCCTGGACTTTTAAAAGACTTGTCGTCCGTCCGGATGAAACGAGCTCATCCTGTCCAAACTCAATCTGCAAAGCTCGATGCATGTACCCAGGAAATCATCTTTTGACATGAATTGACGCCTTCAGAGGAGCTTCATCGTCCTAAACTGTTGCTCACGCATTAGCCGCCCGAACAATTTTTTTCTAAGGTTTGGAATATGCTCAACGACCGTCCCTGCATCGTCAATTTGATTTCCTCGCGCAATACCGGGCATCCGCTCTCACTGCAGCTGCCGCAGTTAGGAGAAGTTTTCTATCGTGATCAGCTCACGCCCGAAGCAACGGCCAAACTCGGTCCCAGCGTTGATGTCCTTGTTGGTGCGTCCAACCTCAAAGTACCCAAATCCGAACTCGATCTTTATCCCAACCTCAAAATGGTTGCGGATTTCGGCGTCGGCTATGACGGCTTCGATACGGCGGAAATCATCCGGCGCGGACTCCGCTTCAGCCATACCCCTGACGTTCTCAGTGAAGACACGGCTGACCTTGGCCTCGCACTTTTGCTTGATGTCACTCGCCGCGTCGCTCAGGGCGACGCCTTTATCCGCCGCGGCGACTGGCCGAAGAAAAACTTTCCGCTGGGACGCCGTCTTTTCGGCAAAAAGCTCGGCATTGCCGGTCTCGGACGAATCGGGAGCGTCATCGCTCAGCGCTCGCAGGCCTTCCGCATGGAGGTCGGCTACACCTCACGCTCACCCAAGAACGTCCCTTGGCAGCGTTTCCCCGACATGAAAGCCTTGGCTCAGTGGTGCGACTTCCTCATCGTAGTCATTCCGGGAAGCCCCGAAACGCATCACTTGGTTAATGCTGAAGTGCTCGATGCGCTCGGCCCTCAGGGGTATCTCGTCAACATCGCCCGCGGCGCGCTTGTCGACACCGATGCCCTTATTAAAGCCCTGAAGGAGCACCGCATTGCCGGCGCTGCGCTTGACGTTTTTGAGCACGAACCTCACGTTGAAGAAGGACTCATCGCGCTCGACAATGTTGTGCTGACGCCGCATCAAGGCTCTGCAACCGTAGAGACCCGCGCCGACATGGCGGATCTTGTCATGCGCAATATCCAAAAGGCGCTCTCCGGCCAAGCCGTTATCACCCCGGTGCCGGGAACGCGCAAAGACTAATTTCCGTCCAATCATCTTCGGCGGCCTTGACGCCCAGTCTAAGCATGTGGAGAATGCGCTCACCATAGTGCAACCGCATGCTTGGCCGCCGGCGCGGCAAAAGGATTTCTAATGGCTGTTTTGATGCCGGAACCTCAGGGTACTGCTCTGGGTTTAACCACCGTCTATGCGGATCAGTACGATCCGAAACTGCTTTTCCCCATCTCCCGCAACATCGGGCGCGACGCCATCGGCGACCACGACTTCATCGGCACCGATATCTGGCGCATGTACGAATTCTCCTGGCTAAACGCCAACGGACTGCCGCAAGCGGCAGAAGTTGACCTCTTCGTGCCGGCATCCTCACCTTCGATCATCGAATCAAAATCGCTCAAGCTCTATCAAGGCAGCTTTGCACAAACCCGATTTGCGGGCGGTGCCGAGCAAGTTGCGGCGATTCTGAAGCGAGACCTTTCCAACGCCGCCGGCGCTCCGGTTGAAGTGGCCGTCAATACGCTGGACACTTGGACGCCGACGATTGACGATCTGCCCGGAGAACTCCTTGAAGAAGCCTTCCCGGATGTGAGCATTACTGATTTTGAGGTCAACCCCGAACTCCTGCAGAAAGCACCGGCAGCGATTGATACGGACGTTAAGGGCAATATTCGTGCGGCGGTTTGGCGCACGAATCTTTTTCGTTCGCTCTGCCCTGTCACCGGGCAGCCCGACTACGCATCCGTCTCTATAGCGCTCACCGGCGAAGCTGTCGACCCGCGCTCCCTCCTGAAGTACCTTGTGAGCTACCGCGCCCACCGAGGGTTTCACGAACAGTGCGTAGAGCAGATCTTCCACGATCTGCGCTCGAGGTTCACGTTCACCGCGCTTGAAGTTCAGGCCTGTTTTACTCGTCGAGGCGGCATTGACATCAATCCTTACCGTTCCATGAGTTCCAAGATGCCCGAATTCGTCATCCGCGAAGGACGTCAATAAACTTGACGGCAAAGGACTGCAGCAGCAAAAACTGCAGTCCCATTCATACAAACGTAAACCAGTCTGTCAGCAGGTTTGCTCTTTCATTTTGTTACTTCGTTTCGTGCGGGAAATAACGTGAAACAGACTTTGTCATTTCGACATAAATAAGAACAATTCTCATCTATTCACTGCACCCGACGCTTCTATGATCCTTTTTGTCAAATAACGGTCGCCGCCTTAAGCCCCTCTTCCAGAGGCTTAGAGCGGATGGCCAAGACCATAAAAAAGGTGAAAAATGACCACAAATCGTCGTGAGTTCTTCAAAACTGCAGCCGTCGGAGCAGTAGGAGCGGCGGGTATGCTGGGCGGCGTGACTGCTGCCGAAGCCAAATCGAGCAAATCCGCCAAATACGACCTCGTTATTGTCGGTGCCGGCTGCGGCGGGCTGGTCTGTGCCATTCATGCAGCAGAACTTGGCCTGAAGCCGCTCCTGCTCGAAAAGATGCCGATGCCTGCGGGCAATGCCATCTATGCCGCTGGCTTCCTGCTCGGTCTTAACACGAGCTTCCAGAAAGCCAAGAATGTCCCGGCCGATACGGCCGAAGCGTTCTATGACGACATGATGAAGGTGTCGCAGCAAAAAGCAGTGCCCGCTTTGACGCATACCGTCGTTGACAACTGCACGCGTCTTCTCGAATGGCTCCACAGCTTCTGCGGCATCAACTTCCTGACCGGCAACAAATTGGTGTGGCCGCAGCTTTACCGCTCCCACCTAGTCACCGGCGAACTGAAGCCGGGCGGAGCACAGCTCGTCATGACGCTCCTCAATAAGGCCAAGGCCATGGGCGTTGAAGTGCGCACGAACACCAAGGTGGTCGAGCTCATTGCCGACCCGAAGACGGGCGGTGTCGCCGGCGCCAAGGTGAAGACCAAGGGCGTTGTGTCGGAAGTCTATGCGAAGTACGGCGTTGTGCTTGCAACGGGCGGCTTCTCGGCCAATCAGGCACTCGTCACGCAGTACATCGGTTCTGCCGGCGCAAAGATGCCGATTCGCGGCTCGCGCATCGTCGCAGGCGAAAATATTGTGCTCACGGCACCCTTCCTGCCGAAAGTTGTCAACGTCGACCAGTTCCACTGCGGTCCGATTTACGGCCCGACCGGCGCCAACCCGCTCAACATTGTCAACAACGGCGTCTGCGTCAATCGCCAAGGCGTTCGCTTTACCGATGAAGGTCAGACCTATGTGCAGATGTCTCGCGATGTCGCGAGCATGACGCCGGATAACTGGGCCTTCATGGTCTGCGATCAGAAGACGCACGACATGCCGATTCTGAAGAACGACTGGGAGTCCTACGCCCGCACCAAGGCGCCGGTCTACACCGGCCAGACGCTCGAAGAAGCCGCCAAAGCGGCCGGCATCGATGCCAAGACGCTGCAAAAGACCGTCGAGGACTTCAACAAGGCCGTTGCCGGCGGTGATGCGGGCAAGCTCACGCCGCCCAACACCCGTGACAAGGCTCCGGTCATTGATACGGCGCCCTTCTATATTGTCCCGTTCCAGGGCGGCATGACGGCCACCTTCGGCGGTCCGCTGATTAATACCGAAGGCGAAGTACTCGACACGGAAAATCATCCCGTCGGCAATCTCTACGCCATCGGCAATGCGGCCGGCGGCTTGTTCTATGACAATTACGTGGGCGGTGCACAGCTGACGGCTGCCGGTGTATTCGGCATGATTGTCGCTGAGCACGTCAAAGCGCTCAAATCCGGCAAAGCAGCTTAAAATAGTCTTCTTGCATGCCAATGCTGAGGATTAAGAAGTACGCTTCTTAATCCTCAAAGCCAAAAAAAACGGCGCACATTTCTTCGTGAAATGGCGCCGTTTTTCTTGGTTCTTCAGAAAATTGGATTTGCAGAGGGGCTTTCAGCCCTCTTCCTTAATGCTTCTCGGCCGCCCTATGAAGGAGATCTGCAATCTGCACAATGTCCTTAGGCAGTGTGCGGCAGCAGCCGCCGATGCAGCGTGCGCCCGTATGTTCCCAAAGCGGTACGTAATGATTCCAGTCCGGCTCATGCACACCCTGAGCATGCCAGGTCTTCGTTGTCGGATCATACGTCTCACCGGAATTCGGATAAACAACCAAAGGCTTGTCTGTATAAGCGGACAACCGCTTCAGGCCCGGTTCCACCCATTCGCGCTTGACGCAGTTGAAACCGAAGGCTTCAACATGCGGATCTGCATCAAGACATTTGGCAAGGACTTCGAGCTTTGTGCCGTCGGGCATATCGCCGTCCTTAAGCGTCACAGTCACCCAGCAGGTGATATCGCGGTCAGCAATCATGGCGAGCAGCGCCTCAATTTCATCAAAACGAGGCTGCGTTTCAATCGCCAAAATGTCCATGCCGGAATTGAGCAGTTCGTCAAGGCGCAGCTGATGAAAGGCGTAATACTCCTCGCGCGTAAGATCGTAGGCGCCCGTATATTCACTGCCGTCTGCCAGATAAGCGCCGTAAGGCCCAATGGAGCCCGCCGTGAGCAGATCCGCCGGATCCCATTCCGGGTGCTCGAGCAGCACATCGTTTTTCGCTTCGCGCACCAGTTCTCCGCTCAAGCGAATCAAGCGGGAGGCTTCGGCCTTTTCAATGCCTTTGCGGGCAAAGGCCGCTTCAGTCGCCTGATATGAACAGGCCTCGACGGCATTCGCACCGGCTGCGTAGTAGTCGTAATGAACTTTGCGCACCAGATCCGGACACTCCAGAAGCGCCTTGGCACTCCAGAGCGTATCGTTGAGATTGAGCCCAGCGGCTTCGAGCGGAGTTGACATGGCTCCGTCAATAACGAGTCCGCCGCGGCGAGCAATAAGGTCGGCAATGGGATGTTTGGTTAAAGCCATCAAAGAAACTCCAAATCGGTTGTGCCGGATATTTTAAAGCGGCAGAGGAAACCGGCGATTTCGTCGTCTGTTTCATCCGCCGCTTTTAGGCAGCTCACTAAATCTGCTGAGCGTTCAGCAGATCCTTATTTGGCGGGCTGCTCCCAGGCCGGGTTGATCTGTCCCTTGAACTTTTCCTTGATAAAGGCAGCCACTTCTGGCGATTGATAGCACTTCACGAAGGTCTGCACTTCAGGCGACTGCACATTGTCCGGACGTGCGGCAATGATGATGAGTGCGTACTTAGCGTCGCGGGACTCAAAGTAAAAGCCTTGCTTATTAACGTCGAGACCGCCGGAAACCGCGTAGTTCATCGGCACACAGGCCACATCAAGATCCTGCAGGCTGATCGGAAGCTGGGCGGCTTCGAGTTCAACGAGCTTCACGCCGCGCGGATTTTCCGCCACGTCATGAATGGAAGCTTCGCCCTTATAGTCGGGCTTGAGTTTAATGATGCCGGCCTTCTCGAGCAGAACGAGCGCGCGTCCGCCGTTGGACGGATCATTTGGAATGGCGATTTTCGTATCGGCCTTGATGTCATCCAATGAATGAATCTTGTTGGAATAAAGGCCCATCGGCTGCACAACGGCATTGGCAGCAACCACCAGATCCGTGCCCTTTTGCTTATTGAAATTGAGCAGGAACGGTTCGTGCTGATAGACAGCAACGTCAAGCTGCTTTTCGGCGAGGGCGGTATCGGGCGTGATGTAATCCGTGAACTCGACCACTTTGACGTCAAAGCCCTGCTTCTTAGCAACTTCAGCGGCCTTCGTCACGATGTCGGCATGCGGTCCTGCGGTCACAGCAACCTTGATGGGCTTAAGCTTCGGAGCCTCGGCAGCTGCGGGGGCAGCCGCAGGCGCCTGCGCGGCAGCCTGCTTTTCGGGCTCAGCTTTGCTGCAGGCAGTAAGAATCGGAGCCGCGCTCAGAGCAACGCCGAGGGCCAATGCGGATTTAAGGAAGGTGCGCTTCTGCATGGTGAACTATTCCTGTCGATAAAATTTTTGGACTTATACAGTTAAAAGAGACCCGTTTGCTCTAGAGCGCTGCAGGCGCTGCACACAGCTGACTTCGTCACTGCGTCGACTGCGGGACCTGGTGTCCTGGGCCGGGCTCTTCTTCGATGCGGAGCTTCTGGTCCGGACATCGAGCAGATTCGTCCGCGACGAATCTGATTGGGATGAATGCGTTGGCGGATCCGCGATCCGTTTGAATTATTCTGCCCGAAGAGCGCTCGGGAGCAGCGAGAAATCTGAAGGAGACAAAGTAATACCTCAAGGCAATTAGGCGGCTTGAGTAAGCTCGAGGCGGCCCTTTCGACCAGACGCACGGCCATCCCTCAGACCACAGCCCGCACGTGCCTCTCATGGGTCCGAAGTTTTCAGGACGCAGTCTGGACGCCGCTGAAGCAAACGCACGCAAACCGGTACTTGTCGAAACACCATCCGCAGACTTTCGAGACGGCTGCAACATCTGCAACTTTTAGGCAAGAACCCGCCCTGCCGGTTGCAATTTGCGAATGTCTTCATAGATGCAATGGCGGCAGAATAAACCCAACAACCGTCATTTCAAAGGAGTTATCTTCCATGACCAACATGAATTTCAAAGCGGCAGCGGCCGTCGCCGCCCTTTCTGCACTCTTCCTTGCCGGCTGCAGCGACGGGGCGAAAACAGAGCCATCCGCCGCTGCCGCTTCCTCATCTGCAGCCGCTCCGGCGAAGACGGAACCTTCAGTAGCACCATCTGCGGCTGAGAATACTGCCTCTGCCGCACAGCCTGGCCGCGGCTGCCTGCAGGTAACCGCCGTCCATCCTTATGATCTCAAGGACATGCGCTTTGACGAAGCCGCTCAAGCCTTGGCGCATGCCACCGGCTGTGCAGTGCGCTACACCGATCAGGAACTTTCGGCAATGAAAATTGCGCCCGTTGTCGGCACGATGTCGATCAAGGATGCCATTGCCGCAGCGCTCGACGGCTCCCCTTATACAATTTCAAACGCTACGGACGAAGTGATTGAAGTCACCAAAAAATAAAGGACTGAGGCTCTGTCAACGTTGATAGGCTGCACCCTCCAAAGATGCAGCCTATTTTCTTTCACGCCTTCAGGCAACCGAAGTCTGCGGACCTTCCGCCGTCATTTTTTGGTCTTGAGCGGTGTCTTCGAGGAATCTCGTCCGTCCGCGGCTTTTGGGCCGTATAAAACGGACAATACAAGCGTCAGGATGCAGCAGACAAATGAAACGATGATCACCGGATAGGACAAATATTTTTGGTCCACAATCGGCGCGATCACGGCTGCGACGAAAACCAATTCGGAAATTTTGGCAACTTTCTTTATAAGAATCTGTAGAAGTTGACGCACGGTACACCTTCTGGAGGATTGGCTGCTGTTTTTAAATGCGGCGCTGGCGAACAAAGCCGCACTCCATCAACAGCATAACGTTGACGGAGCGGCCGTTAAATCAAACCTGTCCCATTTTGCGTTTTCAGGCATCAGTGAGGCATTTTTTCGCACGATCTTCTTCACTCTTGACGGCCGTCCGCCACCGGCGCTCCTTTGGGAGCCGCTTGGGCTTTGCACCGGCAGAATCGATGGGTTCGACGCTGCCGGAGCAAACATCCGTTGTCGTCATATGTGCATGACTAGTCGGGTTTCAATGCTCTCTGCATGTTCCAAAAGAAACCGTCAGTGCGTGGTACGGCGGATGATCATATTTCCAAAGAACTGGAAGATGCTGATGATGGCGAGAATAATGAGCACCGTCAGCCAAATCATGTCGCGGTAGCCCATCTGATAGCCGTAGCGGATGGCAAAGTCGCCGATGCCGCCCGCGCCGATCGCGCCGGCAATGGCCGTAATGCCCACAAAGCTGACGAAGGTAATCATCGTCACGCGGGTGATGCCCGGAATACTTTCCCGCAGATAGACGCCGAAAATGATCTGCCGCGGTGAAAAGCCCATTGCCGCACTGGCCTCTACGAGACCGTGGTCAATTTCGGAGAGCACCGATTCGATCTGACGCGCAAAGAAAGGCACCGTACCGAAAACGAGCGCAACGAAGCTCCCCGTCACGCCTGAACCGGTACCGACCAGAAAGCGCGAGAGCGGGATCAGAAGCACGATCAGGATAATGAATGGAATCGAGCGGATAATGTCGATCCCGCGGTCAAAAATCGTAAAGAGCGGCCGATTCTCAAGGATGCCGCCCGGACGGCACGTAACTAGCAGAACACCGACGAGAATGCCCAGAATCCACGAAAGAATGCCGGACACGCCAATCATTGTGAAGGTCTGCCCCAGGCAGGTCAGCAGTTCACCGCCCAATTGCTTGAGGTTGGGCGCAAGAAAATAGATCCAGTCAAACATTAGAGAGCCTCCACGACGACGTTCTGGCTGCGAATGAATTCAAGCGCATCTCCTACAGATTCAGGCGTACCCGAGAGCGTAACGGCGAGTTTGCCGAGCGGCGTCCCCTTGAGCAGCTCAACATTGCCGAAGATGATGTTGGCCTCCACGCCGAAGCGCTGGTAGAGCTCGACCATCAGAGGCTTTCCGGCCGAAGAACCCGTATAAGTGAGCAGATACACCGTCTGGCCGTGATTGACGCCGTCGCCCGAACGGGTTTCTTCAAGGAGCTCATAGAGATCATCGACATTCGTCGCTGTATCAATAAAACCCTTCGTCACCGGCATTTTGGGATGCGAGAAGATCTCGAGGATCGTGCCTTCCTCGACCACTCGGCCTTTTTCCATAACTGCCGCACGGTCGCAGATGTACTTGACGACCGACATCTGGTGCGTGATCACGACAATCGTGATGCCCAGCCGCTGGTTGACCTCCCGCAGAAGCTTCAAAATCGACCGCGTCGTCTTCGGGTCAAGTGCGCTCGTCGCTTCGTCGCACAGCAGCACCTTGGGATCATTGGCCAGCGCGCGGGCAATGGCCACACGCTGCTTCTGACCGCCGGAGAGCTGCGAGGGGTATGCATCCGCTTTATCAGAAAGCTCAACGAGCTCCAAAAGCGACGAAATCTTGGCCTTGCGTTCGGCAGGCGTAAGCGTCGTCAGCTTCAGCGGCATTTCGATGTTCTCGGTCACCGTGCGCGAGGGCATCAAGTTGAAGTGCTGGAAAATCATGCCGATACGCTGACGAACTTGACGCAGCGCCTTTTCGTCGAGCTGAGTGAGGTCGACACCGTCGACGATCACTTCGCCTGAGGTCGGCCGCTCGAGCAAATTAATGCAGCGCACAAGCGTAGACTTACCCGCCCCGGAAAAGCCGATGATGCCGAAAACCTCTCCGGCGTTGATGGCGAGCGAAACATCGTCGACTGCGGTGACGGTTCTGCCGCCCGATTCAAACCGCTTGGTAATGTGATTGAGCTTGATCATTTGATTTTCTTGTGATTCAGGCTGATGAATGAGGGTTAATGCTGTTTTGCGGCCGAAGCCTGACGCACGAGCGCGTCGGCATGATCAGCCTTGATGTCGGCAAGCAGCTGCGGATCCGTCAAGAGGTCGAGCCCCGTAAGCGCAAGCGCTTTGGCGCCCAAACCGATGGAAGCCAGTCCGAGCGCAGAGCAGGACGCCGCTTTGAACTCTTCACTGTGACCGCGCACGGGCACTTTACTGATCCGGATCGTCGGCTGAATGGTGGGAATCACCTGTGAAACATTGCCGACATCGGAGGAGCCGCCGGCTTTTTCTGCCGAATCCTCAACCTTTTCGCTGCTGCCCGTTTCGGCAAGCAGCTCTTCCATACGCCGGCGGTAGACGGCGTCGAACTTAGGCGTGAGGATTGTATTTTCCACGCGGTTCTGCGAGGGCTTCATGGATCCCTTAGCCCCCGTCATCAAAGCTGCGCCCTCGACGATGCGTTCGACCTTCTTCCAAACCTCTTCGAGTACCGGAGCAGTTGCCGCGCGCAGATAAAACTTCGCCGCAGCGTATTCCGGGACAATGTTCGGCGCATCACCGCCATGCGTAATGATGCCGTGAATGCGCACATCGGCCGGGAGGTGCTGGCGAAGCGCATTGATGCCGTTATAGACCTGAATCAGTGCGTCAAGCGCATTGATGCCCTGCTCGGGCGCACTCGCGGCGTGCGAGGCCTTGCCATGAAATTCAATGTCTACCGGGGCACAGCCTAAGGAAGGATTCGTCAGACGGTGGCCCGAGGAGCTCGGATGCACGCAGAGCGCCGCATCCACATCCTTGAAAAAGCCTTCGCGAACGAAACTTCCTTTGGCACTGCCGTTCTCGCCGCCTTCTTCGCCGGGTGTTCCATAAACGCGGATTTCACCGCCCACCAATTTTGCGGCTTGTGCCAGCGCCGCGCCGGCGAGCGCACTGGTAGCGCCGAAAAGGTTGTGACCACACCCGTGCCCGAGGCCGACCAGCGCATCGTACTCGGCCAAAAAGCAAAGAACCGGACCGGGTTTGCCGGATTTGAACCGTGCGTCAAAACCCGTAGGATGACCGGCCACATCAACCTGAACTTCAAAACCTTCACTTTTAAGCAGCTCAGAAAGCCGCTTGCAGGCAAAGTATTCGTGGTTGCTTGTTTCAGGATGCGCATGAATATCGCGCGCGGCAGCCTGATAAATTGGAAGGCGCTTCTCGACAAACGCTTTGATGATCTGTTCGGGGGATTCGGTAGTCATGACGGTCGGCTTTCTTTTTTTTTGAAGGGATGGATGCTGACGCTTTTTTTGGGAGGCCATGCAGCGCTTTCAAATACGCCCAAAAAAACACTGCAGATGAATGAAGCGCAAAACCGTCCGGGCGCAGCAGCGCAGATCCGGACGGTTGAATGCGGCGGCGAAAAAGCATCGGACGGTGCTTTTTTCAGAGAGCCTCTTACTTCAGTTTGTAATCAGCAGCACCAGGCCAGACCGGCACGTAGGCGCCCTTATAGGCATCCTTGAGCGTCTGGGCTACATCCTGCGTCTGATAAGCGGCAACCACCTTCTTATAGACAGGATTGTCCTTATCGGCTTCGCGCGCAACGATCACGTTGACGAGCTGACCAAAGTACGGATTCGTCTTCGGATCCAGATTTTCCGAGAAAATTGAATCCGCATACGGATCGAGCTTCGCGGTAAAGGCATTGCCGCCGTTGATGACCGCCGCCGTCACATCGGGCAGGAGGTTTGCGAGCATGCCGGACTCTGCCTCAACGATCTGCACTTTCTTATTGAAATGCGTGATGTCGGTTTTATTAGGCACGTAGCCCTTGTCGGGATTGAGCGTGAAAAGACCCGCGGCTTCAAGCAGCTTCAGCGCACGGCCGCCGTTGGTCAGATCCGCCGGAATGGCAATCTTGTCGCCGTCCTTGATGTCGGCAATCGCCTTGATCTTCTGCTTGTTGTTGAAGATGCGAAGCGGCGTCACAAGCGTGTCGCCGATGGCGACGATCTTGTAGCCGTTGCGCTTGATGTCATTGGCAAGATATGCCTTGTGCTGGAAGGCATTGAGATCAATTTCCTTATCTGACAAGGCGCGGTTGGGCGTTGCATAGTCGGAATACTTGACGAGCTCAACTTTGATCTTGTCCTTCTCAAGGAGCTTATTGACGGTGTCCCACTGGGCGTTGTATTCGCCGACAACACCTACCTTAACGGTTGTGATATCCGTTTTTTCATCACCGCCGCAGCCGGCGAGCGTGACAGAAACGAGAATGGCAGCGGCTGCAGCAGCAGCGCTCTTGGTGAATTTGGTCATGTCTGAAAAGTCCTTCTGACGATGTTCTTGATTCTTTTGTCTGAAAGGGAGCGCCGCGCGCTCCACGCCTTCGAAAGAGGATTTGCAGCTCCGCTCGAATTCCCGCGGAATCCGACGCCGCAGAAAATTGAAGGCGCACTTATGTGCGGAAGGGAACGGCCGATCATCCTATGAGGCAGCGGTTCCTGACGCACCCTCTAGCGCTCTGCATAAGCATCTAAGGGACGCGTTCTGTAAGAATATCTGATGAATTCACTGGGTGTACTAAGCACAATTGCCAGGTATTGATGATGTTCGTCGAAGCCTCAGCGAACATTCGTTCATGTCTGCCTCTCTCCGGTCTCACTGCAGCGCTGTCGGCCTCACCCGCGCCTATTCGAATACGGACAATGAGGCACACTCAAAGCGTTTCCATCCCTGCACGCGTCGCGGCTGAAGCATTCACCAGAAACCGGAGAAGAGCATCCGCATCTGGGTTCAATTCTTTGAGATTGGGCACATGCCAGATACGAATCAAAAGCGAAGCCCAAGGTTCATCGAGCGTTAACGCACAGACTCTTTCATCCTTTTTGGCAGCCTCAAGCGGCAGAATCGTTACGCCGCGGCCTGCTGCTGCAAAATGAAGCGCACTCGCGTAGCTCTCCGTCCAAATTTTGACGCGGAGGCTGCCCCCCGTCTTCGCCACCTCTTCGTCAATCACATGACGCAGCGCAGTATCTCGATCGAGTGCAATGAAATCGAAATCAAATAAATCTGCGAGCCGCACCCCCTTTTGTCCCTTCAAGGCCTTCCCTGCCGAAGACTCGGGTGCGAATACAGCAGCGAGCCGCAGCGGCCGGTACGGCGCACAAAGCAGTTCGGCGTGACCTCCCGTCCAAGAGGTGAAGGCCAGGTCACAGGTGCGGTTCAACACCGAATCGAGCAGTCGTCCTGCTCGAGCATAGTTAGTGAGTTTGATGCTCACCTCGGGATTTTGCTCCAAAAAGGCACTGACGTCGTCTGCCAAGCCAACCGTCATCGCATTGGGAAGCGCTGCCACGCATACCTCCTGATGATTCCTTCGAAACCGCGTCAGAACGCTTTCCAAAACTTCTGCATCGTGGAGCATCGCCCGAACGGCATGCACGGTCTCAACACCCGCAGGCGTCAAATCCACCCCGTGCGGTCTGCGCTCAAAAAGCTTCACGCCCGAACGAGCTTCGAATGCCTTAAGCCTCGCAGAGGCTGAACTGACCGCCAAATGAACTTCAGACGCAGCCTGCGATACAGAACCCGCCCGTGCGGCGGCAGAAAAAAGACGGAGATCAACCAGATCGTAGGTAAACATTTTGTCGGTACTTTAATGCTTTGCATTGTGATTTCGTTTTTAACGAATTCACTATTCGCAAGAATAATAAATCAACATGATGATATTTATATAGTATTTCATCGTTCACACGACAAAAAAACTCATTCGATTTACTCGTATTCGAGAATCCTTTCATCACTCTTTCAAGAACAGCATTATGCGTGCCTTTCGTCTCTCCGCAGCCGCACTCTGTCTGAGCGCCGCATTTCTCTCCTTTCCTTCCGCTTATGCTGCCGAGCCTGCTGCCCAGGAAGTCATTTCGGCTTCAAGCAGCTATCTGCAAAGCATTCAATGGGACGCCGAATACGACGTTGTCATCGCCGGTTACGGCTTTGCCGGCGCTGCAGCCGCCATTGCTGCTGCAGATGCCGGCGCCAACGTGCTGATGGTTGAAAAGGCGCCCTACGGCAAAGAAGGCGGCAACAGCCGCTACGCTCATCAGGGCTGCCTCTTTTTTGATCCCTCAGCACCCGACGATGAGCTCTTTGCCTACATGAAGGCAATGCAGAACGGTGCAGACAATCCTTCCGATGAAGTAATTCGAACCTACATCAAAGAAACCAAACATCAGGCTGAATATCTCAGGAAACTCGGCGCAGATCCTAAAGTCACCCCCAACGCGGCTGAATTTCCCGACTTCAAAGGCGCCAAGTACATTCAGCGCGTCTTTGTTTCACTGCCGGGTGCAGACGGCAAGCTCTATGCGCTGATGCAGGAAAATGTTGAAAAACGCGCCAGCCGCATCGACATTTGGTACGAATCGCCGGCAGTCAAACTCCTTCAAGATGAAAAGACCGGGATCGTTCACGGCATGGTGGTCAAAAGCGAAGGCCGCGACCGCTTTATCCGTGCCCGCCGCGGCGTCGTACTCGCTACCGGCGGATTTGAAAACAATCCGCGAATGTATGAAAACTACGCCTACGTCTACAATGCATTCCCCAAAGGCGCGCACTTCAATACAGGCGACGGCATCGAGATGGCGCTCGACGTCAATGCCAAACTCGTCAACATGGCCGTCGTCAACGGCCCGGATCCCAACGTTATCAATCCAGACACGGGCGCGGCTTACGGCTATCTGCTGCACGACACCTCGCACAACATTTCCGGTTGCGGCTTCACGCGCAACAACGCCGTCATCGTCGGCGCTGACGGATGGCGCTTCATGAATGAAGCCACCCACTCCAAGCACGGCCGCGTGCCCTACCACAACGGCTGGACTCCGCTTGTCATGCCCGACAATGCCTTCATGATCTTCGACGAAGAAGCCCGAAAATCCGAATGCATTTACGAATCCTGGAGCAAAGATTCCGAAAAAGAAATTGCTTCCGGGATGGTGAAGAAAGGCAATACGATTGAAGAGCTTGCCCGCGAGCTCGGCATTGATCCTGACGGTCTGCGCCGACAGATCGACTTTTACAATGAACAGTGCGCCAAGGGTGAAGATCTTCAGTTCAAACGCGGCAAACGCTATTTGAAGCCGCTCCTTTCCGCACCTTTTTATGGCGTCAAAGTCGAGAAAACCTTCACGAATACGCAAGGCGGCCCGGAACGCAATGAGCGAGCCGAACTTATCAAACGCGGCGGCGGTGTGATTGCTCATCTTTATGCCGCTGGCGAACTCGGTTCCGTCTTTCCGAATCTCTATAACGGCGGCGGCAATATTGGGGAAGCGCTTGCTTTCGGCCGAATCGCCGGCATGGAAGCCGCGCGGGTCAAAACGGATGCAGATCCTCAGAGCGTCATGCAGGGCGCTGCGAACTGGCATCCCAAAGCCGTTCGTGCCTCAGCAGCTCAAGCCGGCGAAGTGACGGGCCGCAGCCGCGGGATCGGCGGCGCAATCGTCCTGGGCGTGAAGTTTGACGGCGACCGCATTCAAGCCGTGCGTGTGATTGAACACCATGAAACGCCCGGCATCGGCGCAAAGGCATTGGAGTCGCTGCCTGCTGCTGCCGTCGCGGGAAACGGCAAAATTGACAGCGTTTCCGGAGCAACCATCACGACCAAGGGGTTCCGCGAAGCCATCGCTGACGCCATTAAGAACCACTCTGCCAAGAAGCAGTAACTGAGCCGCCCGCTCAAACGCATGGCTCCTTCGAGTGCCTTCGGGCCGCTTAGGCTCTCCGAAGGCACTCGCCATAGAAAACGCCGGCGAACAAAAGAATGGGGGCGCAAGTAATCCGAATGGTCAAATGACAATTGGACTTGAATCGATACAATGCAGTGATGCCGTCTGTTTCAACGATGCCTGCGAGAGCTGCGGGCATCCATTGCCAACGCAATCTTTATAGAAATACTGAGCGCCTGGCGCAGCCGCATATTGAAAAGAGTCTCTTTGACACTAACACCAAGGATTCACCCGCCATGCTGCTTGACCATATCCTGAAGCCTCGTGCAGTCGCCGTCGTCGGCGCCTCCACTCGTCCGCACACGATCGGCAACGATCTTCTGAAGCGCCTGCTCGAATACGGCTTCAAGGGACACATCTACCCGGTCAACCCCAAGGGCGGCGAGATCGAAGGACTTCGCGCTTATACGTCCGTCAACGAACTCCCCGACGGCGTGGATCTGGCGGTCATCGTTGTCAACGCGAAGTTCGTGCTTTCCACCGTTGACGAATGCGCTGCCCGAGGCATCAAGGGGCTCGTCGTCATTTCCGCGGGCTTTAAGGAAACCGGCGGCGAAGGCCGCCAGCTCGAAGAAGCGCTCGCGGCCAAGGTCCGCGCCAACGGAATGCGCATGGTCGGTCCAAACTGCCTCGGCGTCGTCAACACCAACCCGAATGTGCGTCTTGATGCATGTTTTGCTGAAAGCCTCCCCGTTGCGGGCGATATCGGCTTTGTTTCGCAGTCGGGCGCATTGGGCGGCGGCATCCTCAACATTCTCAAGGACCTCAATGTCGGCTTCGCGCAGTTTATTTCGATCGGCAATCAGGCCGATGTGAACGCGGAAACGGCGCTTGAATACTGGGAAAACGATCCGGATGTGAAGCAGATTCTGCTTTACATGGAATCGATCCCTGATCCCGCGAACTTCCGTAAGCTCGCCACCCGCATCTCCAAGAAAAAGCCCATCGTTGCGCTCAAAGCCGGCCGTTCGGCCGCCGGTGCTTCAGCGGCCTCTTCGCACACGGGCTCCCTCGCCGGCGGCGACCGCGCAGCCGACGCGCTCTTAAAACAGTCCGGCGTCATCCGCGAAATGTCGCTCAAAGACCTCTTCTCCACCGCCAAAGTGTTCGCCAACTGCCCGATTCCGAAGGGCGACCGCGTGGCGATCGTCACCAATTCCGGCGGTCCCGGCATCATGGCGACCGATGCGGTCTGTGAATTCGGCATGCAGATGGCCCCGATCAGTGACGAAACAAAGGCGGAACTGCGTTCCTTCCTGCCTGCAGCCGCTTCGGTGAAAAATCCCGTCGACATGATCGCCTCTGCCCCGCTGGAACACTACCGCCGTACGGTCGAAACGGTTTTGGCCGACCCGAATGTCGACATGGTGATGGTGATTTACCTGCCGTTCCTTGGCCTCAAAGACATCGATGTTGCCCGCGAGCTGATGCGAATCCGCGCTGATCATCCTGAAAAGCCCATCGTCGGCGTCTTCATGACCAAGAGCGAATTCTTCCAGCAGCTCTCCGAAATGAAGGTCACCGTACCCTTCTATATGTATTCGGAAGAAGCTGCAGAAGCTTTCTGCCGCCTCAACCAGCAGCGCCTCTGGCAGGCTCGTCCGGAAGGCGTGGTGCCGCAGCGCCCGATGGACGAAGATCGTGCGCTCTCGATCTTCAAAGCAGCCGCCGCTGAGGGCCGCCGCGAACTCACAACGCGCGAATCCCTCGAAGTACTTGACGCCTGCGGCGTGCGCACCTGCCGCAGCGGCATGGCTCACAGCGAAGCAGAAGCCGTTGAGCTCGCCGCCCGCGTGGGCTACCCAATAGTCATGAAAATGACGTCCAAATCCACCTCGCACAAGACGGATGTGGGCGGGGTGCGTGTCGGCATTGCCGACGAAGCACAGCTGCGCGCCGAATATCAGGATCTGCTTGCCAAGCTCGAGGCCAAGGGGCTGCTTGAAGGTCTTGAAGGCGTCATCATTCAGGAAATGGTCAAGAGCAAGCGCGAACTTGTCACCGGCATCGCCACCGATCCTCAAATGGGTCCGATGATTATGTTCGGTCTCGGCGGCGTCTTTGTTGAAGTCCTTAAGGATGTCGCTTTCCGCATCGCGCCGCTCACCGACATTGATGCTCAGGAACTCATCCGCTCCGTCAAAGCGGTGAAGCTCCTTGAAGGCGCCCGCGGCATGATCCCTGCACAGATGGACAAGGTCGAAGACACCCTGCTGCGCATTTCGCAGCTCGCCGATCAGCATCGCTTCGTGAAGGAGCTTGACATCAACCCGCTGATGGTGAGCGATAAGGACGGCGAACCCATCGCTGTTGATGCCCGCATCGCTATCGACGTGGATGCCGTAAAAGCCCTTTGATACTCACGTCTTAGCAACTCTGTCAAGCCTCTTTCTGAGATTTGAAAACATACAGCCTGAAGCAATCCTTTGCTTCAGGCTGCTCTTTAATGACCGCGAGCACTGCATTATGCTGAGGGAAGTTCGTGCCACGGTTTCGGCAGCACGCAGCCAGTCCAAGAAGTCACATGGATTCCAAAAATGCTTGATCTTCAGCGCTACGCCTTCTACGACGCCAAACGAACCATGCGTTTGACGCTCGAGCCGGTTTCCATCCTCGAAATGCTTCAGGATCTGCCGGGCGAATTGCTTTTCTCAGCACCGCTTCCTGCTGCCAGACTGGGTGTTCCCTGCGCATCGCCTGACGTTATGCATGCGCGTGCTGCGGAATTTGCCCAATTCGATGAAGAAACGGCTTTTCGCCTGTGGTTCAATCCCGAACCGTCGGCCGACGGCAGAAGCGTTTACGTATCCGCTCCCGACGCACTGCCGGAGATGAACGGAGCGCCGGACTTCGGCATCGCCAGCGCGGGCTTTCTCATCGGCAGTACGCTCGAAATGCTTCAATGGGTTCAAAATCTCACCGGTGCGGAAACCCCTGACGAACAGCGCTCAGAGCTTTCCAAAATGCTTTCTGCAGCTTGCGAAACACCACATGCCGCCATTCTCACGGAACTGTCGAGCGGCACGGAACTGATGCGCTGGCCCGTGCAGTGCGGCAATCCCATTCGAGCACTTTCTCAAGCCGCCGCACAGTGGCCGGAAGTCAAGTTTGCCGAAGACGACTTCGAATTCTCCTTGAAGCCGGATCTCATCCACGACCTGGGATGAGGATAAGCAAATTTGAGAAGACGGCTCTCCGGGCACAAAAAAACTCTGAAAAATCCCTCGATCCCTCAGAGCCTCGATGTACGCCATGCTCCGCCCCGCAGTCCGCTGAGGCGAAGCATGTTTTTCACCCGTTTATTGACGCGACTTAATGACGTCTGCAATCGCCTTGGCAGCAACGGAAACATTGCGCAGATTCAGTCCCGCAATGCAGATGCGGCCGTTGCGAACGCCGTAGACGGCATGCTCTTCACGAAGCACATCCATTTCTTCCGGCGCAAGACCCGTGAAGGAGAACATGCCATTTTGCTTGACGGCAAAGCTCATATCCACGCCTTCTGCCTTGCCGGCCTCAAAGAGCGCCGTGCGCATCGCATGAATGCGGGCGCGCATGCCGTCAACTTCCTTGCGCCAGGCCGCTTCGAGCGCCGGGTCGGCGAGAACTTCGGCAACAATCTGACCGCCGTGGCAAGGCGGGTTGGAATATTCCTGACGAACGATGCGCTTGAGGATTGAAAGCACCACTGCCGTGGATTCCTGAGTGCCGCAGTAGATATGCAGCGCGCCCACGCGTTCGCCGTAGAGTCCGAAATTCTTCGAGCACGACGTTGCGGCCATGAAGGTGAGGCCAAGCTCAGCGAAGAGACGAATGGCATAAGCATCTTCCTCAATGCCGTCGCCAAAGCCTTGATATGCCATGTCAATCAAGGGAAGGAGATCCTTTTCCGCCACGACCTGAGCAACCTCACGCCATTCCTCATGGGTAAGATCAAGCCCGGTCGGATTGTGGCAGCAGCCATGGAGGAGCACCAGCGTCTTGGGCGGAAGTACCTTGAGCGCCTTGATCATGGCATCAAAATCCACTGCCGAGCGGTCAGCCGAAAGGTACGGATACTTGCCGACAGAGAGACCGTCAGCCTTGAAAATCGCAATGTGATTGCCCCAGGTCGGATCCGATACGACGGATTCCTGGATGCCCAGGAACTGATGCGCAAACGCGGCGCCCAGCTGCAGTGCGCCGGTGCCGCCCAGCGTCTGGACAGTGGCAATCGTGCCGGCGGCAACTGCCGGATGATCCTTGCCGAAAACGAGCTTCTGCACGGCTTGACAATAGGCGGGGAGCCCCGACATCGGCATGTAAGTACGCGGCTGATGACGGTTCGTCATTCGGCGTTCGGCCTCTTCGACCACCTCAAGGAGCGGCACCTTGCCCGCTTCGTTCAGATACACGCCGACGCCGAGATTGACCTTATTGGGACGCTCATCGGCCTGATAGAGACTGACGAGACCGAGAATGGGATCGTCCGGCATGGGGGCGAGAGCGGCAATATCGTTCTTAAGCATTTGATGCGTCCTTGCAAAAAACAAAAGAGAGCGGAGAGGACAGTGCGGCGGCACCCTGCCGTCAACTGTGCGAATGGATTGGAACATTATGAATAAAGCGCATGCGCTTTGGCGAACTGCGGCAGAGTCCGCCGCTCTGCTGAGCGCAATTTGCGCCCTGCCCTTTGATGCTGTGCCGACCCGCCTCGGGTAGATTGCTTATGAATACTTCGTCGATCGTCCTACACTGCTCAAATCCGATACGATGTTTTTGAGAATAATTCTCAATTAAAATATTTCTCGTTTTTTTCTTTAAGCAGACAAGTACGATGGATGGAGAACTCCTGGCCGTTCTGAAGTGGACCGCTGTCTATACAGGATTTACATTTCTGTGTACCGCCGCAGGCGCCGCAGCTGTATTTTTTCTCAAGCCTGATGCCAAGACTGAACTGGCTGAAACGCTTTCGCTCGGCTTTGCTGCCGGCATCATGACCGCTGCCTCTGTCTGGAGTCTGATCATACCAGCTCAGGAAATGGCGCAGAAACAAGGGGATACGCCGTGGCTGATAGCCTCCTTAGGGATTGCTGCGGGCGCGGGTTTTCTCAAACTCCTTGATGCCGTGCTGCCGCATCTTCACCCCGGCGCTTCGAAACCCGAAGGGCCTAAAACAAAGATGCACCGTGCGATGCTTCTTTTTCTGGCTATCACGCTGCACAATATCCCCGAAGGCGGATCGGTCGGTCTGACTGCGGGGCTTGCGGCCATTGCCGGCGATTCCGCTTCACTTTCAGCGGCTTTCGCTCTGGCCTTGGGCATTGGCATCCAGAACATCCCCGAAGGCGCCGCAGTATCACTGCCGCTTGCCGGACAAGGCGTATCGCGCTGGCGGGCTTTTTGGTTCGGCACGGGTTCAGGCGCTGTTGAGCCGCTTTTCGGCATTCTCGCGGCCCTTGCCATTCCGCTCTTTCTCCCGGTGATGCCCTTCATGCTTGCTTTTGCCGCCGGCGCCATGCTTTACGTGGTGGTCGAAGAGCTCATCCCTGCCGCCCATTTGTCTCAGCACTCTGACGCCGGCACGCTTTGCTTCATTTTCGGCTTTGTCATCATGATGGCGCTCGACACCGCATTAGGCTAAAGCGACTTTTTATGTCGTTATACAAAAAGATTTAAAATAAGGCATTTTCAAAATAGTACAAATACGGTAGCGCTCGAAAGCCAAGAAGGATCATAATCAAATCAAGAAAGAAGACTGTAATCATTCGTCTTCCAAAGGACGCTGACCATCAGTCTTCCAGCACGGCGCCGCGGATAAGTCCCCCGCTGAGCGCTCCGGAGCCACCCATAATGAAGGAGTGTTCCATGCGCATTCTCGTACCGGTTGACGGCAGTATTCCCAGCCGCAGTGTTTTACAGTTTGTTTCCGACCGCGCCAAGCAAATGCCGGTTATGCCAGTTGTTCAGCTCCTCACGGTTGAGCCGCCGGTTCCTTCAAGCGGCATCGGCACGATGATGGAGCTCGAGGCAGTGCGTTCGGCGTTTGCCGCCGAAGGCGAACGAGTGCTTGAATCTCTGCTTCCGATCGCAGGCGGCATTCCGCTTTACCGTGCCGTTGTCTACGGGCGCCCTGGAGAGGAGATTGCCAATGCCAGCGACACCTTCTGCGCCGACTTAATCGCCATGGGTACGCACGGCCGCAGGGGCGTCTCCCGTCTTTTTATTGGTTCAACATCGCACTCGGTGCTCGCACTTGTCGAACGCCCGCTCCTATTCATTAAAGGAACGCAATATCCCGAACCGACAGAAAACCTGCATATCACACTGGCTGTCGACGGCTCCAAATTCGGCAGTGCCGCAGCGAAATTTATCGTTCGCTCGCGCGACTTCTTTGGTCCCTGCCCAACGGTTGATGTCGTGAGCGTGCTCCCCGATATGGAACGCTGGCTCACCAACCACTCCGTCGGTTTCGAATCCATAGTTGTAAAAACCCGAGATCGCTGGAACGAAGAAGCTGATGCGCTCTGGAAAGAAGCTGTCGCTGTGCCGCTTGAAATACTCTCGCGCGCCGGCATTAATGCCCGCGGCGTCAAATATTTCGGCAAACCTGCGCAAACAATTGCGGAGCATGCTCGAAAGACCGGCGGCATTGTTGTCATCGGCAGCCATGGCCGCGGAAACTTCCTGCAGGCTGTGCTCGGCTCCACGGCTTCAAAGCTCTGCGCTGTCGTTGATCAGCCGCTTCTCATTGTGAGGATGCCGTCAGGTGTGCTTGACCCCAAAGCAGAGAATGATGACCTTCCCATGACGCCGGAAACGGACTGGGACACCTGTGCGGAGCCCTCCGAACCTTCGGCGGCGTCACATCATGGTGAAACACCCAATCAACACTGATAGACACGAAAGAGGAGCGACGAAGATCGGTCGGAAGCTCCCGGTGCTGATACTGTCAATAAGAGATAGTGAAGCTTTAAAGAAACAAAGCTTCTCAAAGGAGTGAAAATGAGGATTCTGATTCCTGTAGACGGAAGCACATGCAGCCGCGCAGCTGTTCGCTTTATTGGCGCCCGCTCGAAGTTCATGGGCGAAAAACCTGACGTAACGCTGCTCAATGTGCAGCAGAACATTCCGGGAACGGTGATTGAGCATTTCAGTCTGGAAGCCGTCCGGTCCGTTTATGAAGCTGAAGGCAAGGCGATTGTTGAGAAACTCGCGCCTGAAATCGAGGCCTACGGCATTGAACCGCATATGGCAGTGCGTATTGACGACTGCGGACCAGCTGTCGCCAAAATCGCAGTCGACGACAATATTGACCTGATTACCATGGGGTCTCGCGGTCTTTCCCCCGTTAAGAGCTTCTTCTTGGGTTCTGTTTCCCGCAGCGTGCTAGAGCACACGACAACGCCCGTACTGCTCGTGCGCGAAAAAGAGCTCCCCGAACGCGAGAACCTTCGCCTGCTGCTCGCCGTCGACGGCTCGGATTACGGTGAATCGGCCGCAGCCTTTATTGCCGACCACCCCGGTCTTTTTGGTCCGAATCCCACTATTGACGTGATCTTTGTGGCGCCCGACTACACCAAGATGGCGCTCGCGGAAGTCGACAGTGTGACGCCCGCGCCTACGCTGAAGTTCTTTGAAAAAGAGAACCAGCTGGCTTGGGAAAATGCCGTGACGCCGGTGCTTGCCACGCTTCGCGATGCGGGGTTCGACGCCAAGGCCGTTAAGCGCACGGGCGATGCGGCTGAAGCGATTGCCGCCTATGCCGGCGAAAACGCGGACCTCATCGTCATGGGTTCGCACGGCTGGGGTAAGTTCAAATCTGCAGTGCTCGGTTCAACCGCCGCTAAAGTCGGTGCCGCAACTGAACTGCCGATCCTCATTATCCGTTCAGACAAAGACGAACTTCTTGTTTGAGCGTCAAGTTTTCAAACTCAAAGGACATGCCACATGCGCATTCTTGTTCCCGTTGATGAAAGTCTGCACAGCCGCCGCGTGATCGAATTTATTTCGCACCGCGAAACGCTTCTTGGCACCACGCCGGAAATTGAACTTGTGAACGTGCAGTACTCAGTGCCGGAAACGATCATCCATCTTTTCGGCATGGAGGCGGTCAAACAGTACTACCTCGAAGCCGGGAAGAAGGTTTTTGATGAGCTCGGCCCGGAGACTCTCCGCCGCCGCGGCGTCACCGAACGCGTCCTTTACGGCGATATCGGCAAGACGCTTGCCGAAGAAGCAGAGGTCTTTAAGGCCGATCTTATCGTGATGGGCACCCGAGGCCTCAATCCCGTCAAGGGACTGCTTCTTGGCTCGGTCTCCAACGACCTCCTTGCCCGCACAAAGGTGCCGATGCTCCTTTTGCGCGACAAGACGCCGCCCTTGATGGACAAGCTCCGTGTCGGCATTTTCGTCGACGGCTCCGACTACGGCGCTGCTGCCGCAGACTTTGTGCTGCGAAACCGTGAACTCTTTGGTGCAAAATCGGAATTTACCGTGGTGCATGCCTCCGCGCCGATTCCAGACCCCGTCGCGCCTAATCCGGTTTCGCCGCATATGCCTACGCTCACGCGACAAGAACGTGAAGCGGAGCAGCGCCGTGTCTTTGCTGACGCCGTAAAGCCGGTAATTGAACCCTTTGAGGCTGCCGGCCTTGCCGTGAAGGCTGAACTCGTCGTGGGGGACGCCGACCATGCCTTGGCCGACTATGCCAACAAGAATCTTGACATCGTGGTAATGGGCAGCCACGGCTACGGCAACTTTAAAGCGGCCGTTCTCGGTTCGACCGCCATGCATGTTGCTGCCCTGACGGAAGCGCCTGTTCTGGTTATTCGCAAGGATTAATTCTTAGAAAGCGATTCCATTACGCAGATCGGAGCCGTCATGGCCCGATCTGCTTTTTTTATAAGAAGTCCTCAGTCTCTTTTCACCCCGAAAAGTTATGCTCGGGCTCGCCCCAAAAAACTAAGCGCACCTAACGGCATCTGCCGGTCAGGCGCGCTTTTGGCGTCAAGCGATTTCCTTTCGCTTAAAAAAGATTAGAAGGCATAAAGAACGCTGATGCTCCCCGCGGCACCGCGGCGATCGCCAACGTAGCCTTTAACGCCGATATCTGCCGTCCACGGACTTGCTGCCGACGGCTTCACGGAGAGCCCCAACTCGAGAATGCCGGTATTGCCTGATAGCGAAGGCACATCCAGAGCTGCAGCTGAACCGCCGAAAAGAATGTCGGCCTCTGCATCACCGTCAAAGACATGTTCGTATGCTGCGCCGACCTTCCACGAAGTCGTTTCAGAGAAGTCGCCCGTCAGACGGCCGCCGATACGCAGTGCATGCGTTGTGGCTGAACTCATCGAGAGCGTTTCGCCGTAACCCGTGCCGAGATCGGTGTCATCGTTGTCGAGATAGGTGACCGTATAGCGGCCATAGAGGTCAAGCTGAACCGGATCGAGTTTGAACACATATCCGCCGCCGAGATGTGCGGAAGCATAGAAAGCATCAGACTCAAAATGCGCTGAAGCGTTCCCGAACGCACCGTCAAAATCGGTCGAAGCGGAACCCGCCCGCACGGAACCTTCAAGATAGAAGGGCGTCGAGAAGTCATAGCGCAGGGCCGCGCCGACGCCATAGTAATCATGGTCGGCATCGCCTCGCGCACCGTTAACATGAGAGTCAGAAGACGCCCAGCCGGCTTCCACAAAACCAGCAATCAAAGCGCCGCCCACTCGGCCTGCCGCACCGGCAGCCAAGGAAGTGCCGCGCAGGTCAACATGAGAACCGGTTTCATAGCGAGACTTTCCGCCGTGAATCGCACCGAAGGCCGTAAAGCCGGGGGCGCCCTGAGCAGCGCGAACTGCTGCATTGAGACCTTCGTCGGCAATGAACTCTGCACCCTGATTCACAAACGCCACGGAGCCCAGGAAGGCTTCGGAAAGCGTCTTGGAATTGGTGTTGGCTTCACCCTTGCCGCTGATTGTTGATTCACCGATCTGAAGGCCGCCGGAGGAGATGCCCATGCCGTCACCCGTACCAGCTCCGACGTTGTAGGTAAAGTCGCCAGTCGGCGTTTCAACAACTACAACGATTTCTTTATCGGTCTTCACGGAACCATCAATCAGCGTCTGACCGGCTTTGGCTTTCGCACGAATGCTCTTTGCAGCACTCAAATCGATGGTTCCCTTACCGTCACCAATGGTAAGCACTGGGTCGTTCTGGTCGTCGGCAGCATTGAAGGTATAAGACTGAGCGGTTCCAGTCACATTGCCAACAGAGTTGACACCATTGAAAACAATGGATGTTTCGTCAGAACCTTTGAAATTCAATTCACCGGAAACTGTTGTGTCCGTTAAAGAAGCGCTGCTCGTGCCGACCGTACTGTTAGCGCCGGAACCGCCTGTGTACACAGACCCCGACACCTTGGTTGCCGTGATCTGCAGCAGGGCGGATTCGACAGACGAACTCTTTGCATTAGCGGAAGCAACACCGCCAGCGTAGACATTCACTTCCTTGCCGGATGATCCCAATTCGGCATTTGAAATAGTGAGAGAGGCGCTCTTGACGGCCGTTTCAGAACCGCTCCCGTAGGCATAACCGCCGCCAACAACGTTGTCATTAATAGTTGCACCGTCGATCACAACTGACGAAGCATCGGAAGTGGATGTTAATGTGGTTGTCTCACTGTTTTTCTTATTCCAGGATACGCCGCCGCCAACGACTGCCGCTGAAATATTGACCTCGTCTCCAGCCGCAAGATACGTTATGGCTTCTACCGTATGTCTCCCGAGATGGAAACTGCGGATGAACCGACAGCGGATGTGGAAACAAATTTCCCCGTCGTGTCATAGGCGTAGCTAAGACCGCCGCCGATAACACCATGGACAGTTCCGCCCGTCATTTGGATTGACGCCTGTCCCTCAACATCGGCTGCCATGGTGCCGGAAGCGCCTTGCCCGATCTTGGAATGTCCGCCGCCGATCACAACGCCCTCGACGGTTCCGCCGGAAATTGTGACGGATGCATCACCGGTGACGGTATTGGATATCGTCCCTTGCAATCCGTTTACTTTGCCGCCGCCGATCACATTACCTTTGACAGTCCCATTTTGGATAGTGACGGAAGTGCTTTCAACAGTTACGCTAGCGGTGTTCGTAACCTTCGAATCACGCTGCCGAACATAACTGCCGCCAATGACTTCGTCACCCAACGTCGCATTCTCAGCATCTACGAATACCGAACTTGTTCCGCTGATACTCGAACTTGATGACTCACCATCAAGCTTCAAATGCAGCAAACTGCCGCCAATGACGGATTCACTAGTCTCAATCTTCTCAGAACCCGTGATGGAGACAGAAGTACTGCCGTTGATCTTACTTGAAGCGGCGTTTTCGTCAGATCCGCCGAATCCCAAGAGATCCCCGCCGACTACGCGCCCCTTAATGTCAATAACCTTTTTAGCCTCAATGGTGACTGAAGAGCCTGAAGACTCCGTCGATGATTTTTGCCCTAGAGCAGCACTGCCGCCGAAGACGCCGAAATCGTAGTTTTTAGGGTTTTCAGGATCGGAAGACTGAAAGGTCCCACCTTCAATCAGAAGAGAACTGACGCCGGTCTTAATCGAAAGGTCCGGCTTGGTGGAATCCGACTCTGCTTGTTTTTCACCATAGTTATCTGCAACACTGCCGCCAAAAACCGCTCCGGTAAAAGTGCCGCCGGAAATACTAAGGGAAATATTCCCTGTTTCTGCAGTAGTTGAAGCTGGCGTGCCTCCGCCTGCACCTGTGGATTTCACATACGATCCACCGACCACACTGATCTTGTCTTTATTTCCCCAACTCATAGCACTGCCAGTGACGGTTCCTCCTGAAATCACTGCCGTCACATCCCCTGTAGTCAGGTTGGTGTTGTCCGAATTGTTGGCCTTGCTGCCGCCAATAAAATAGGTGACGGAGCCTTCCCCCGACAGAGTGACGTGAGTGTTGCCAATCTTAAGGTCGTAGTCACCGGCCGTAGGCTGCTTGATGTGATTGCCGCCAATCAATTCATCAAATGTTCCTCCCGTGAGTGTGATATTAGTGTTGCTCGCACTATGGTCAAGATCGTTTTTTTCAGTATTTTTGTCATAATGCCACCCGCCAATCAGTTTCATCTCGGAATTTGGGCTAAGGTCCCCTTTCCCATCAACTGTAATTGGCTGCCCTTCTACGGCGTGTTCAGAAGCCCCTACAAATCCAGGTCCCATTGCCAATGCTGTCAACGAGGCAGCAATAATCGTTTTCTTCATCAAGCTCTCCAGTGAAAACAAGGGTTGCAGTCTTTTTTACCCCCCCCCCCTTCTTCTGTCAAGCGTCTTGGTTTTCTGATGAACTCGGGCGTACTCCCGGACGATAAAAAAGAGCTTTCCAGCAATGAAGCAAAACTCATTATGATTGATGTTCCGTGAACATCAACTGTTTGATTATCCGCAAAATTTGATTGAATTACCGTAATCAAATGAAAACTATTGGCATTGCCTCTGCGCAATGGCTGTTGTTGAGCGGATCTGTCTTTAAGGGTCCGTTAGGTATACGCAAACAAGTGGTTGTATACGCTTGAAGCTGTATGATTCATCTTCGTATAACCATTGAGCTCAGACTACGTAACTTCTCTCACTTTTCCAAAATTAATCATGAAAAAAGCACTAATCGCCATAACTGCATTGACTGCATCCGCTCTGATCGCCGGCTGTGCCAACGTCCCCCGGGAAGCTCATCGCATCAATTTGATCACGCTCGATGAAGCAGAGGCCAACCACTGCAAGAGCCTCGGCTGGGTTGGATCGGTTTCTGTTCTCCTCATCAACGGCAAAGCCCGCAACACGGCCGTCATTCTGAAGAAAGCAGTCAAGATGCCCGGCGCGACGCACATTGCCTACACCAAAGGCGAGGCCGGCTATGCAACGACTCGCGCTCAGGTACTGAGCTGCCCGAATCCCAACTTGAAAACAAAAGATCCGGAAACGATGGCTTATCAGCGCGAATACCTCGAGCACGACTAACGCTGGAATCAATCTGCTCGACCGCTTTCGCGATTCATCAGCTCTTTCGGGCCTGAGTACGATTTAAAACCATCCGCCCGCTGATTTTCTTCAAATCAACGGGCGGATTTTTGTGCAGTTCAGCCTTTGCAATAAAAAGTGAATTCCGGAGACGAGCTCAGTTTGAAAGTGGTCTCCGGCAGAGAGACAGGCTCATTAATCCTTCTTTTTACGGTTGGCGAAGAAGTTATCCTTTTGGATATCTGCAGTGCGGATCGTGAAGACTTGATTCATCAAATCTGCGGTCAGCGCCTCTGCATCCGCTATCACCTGAATGTTGAAGTCGTCGAGCGACTTCTGAGCAGCCGCAGGATCCTTTTTCAAGGTCTTGACATAGCTGTCCTCAAAAGTCTTCATACGGCCTTCGACCTCTTTTTCAAACTCCGCATAAGCCTTCTTCACAACGGGGGCGAGCGTCGGATAGTCCGTCATAACAAGCGTCTGAAGCTTGCGGAACTTCCAGTAAAGGCTCTTGTCATCGGCCTTGTCGGTACCCATGCCGAAGTGTTCCGGATAGGCGCTCACGCCCGAATACACCGGGAAATAGACCGAGAGATCAGCCATGCCCATCGCCAGATAGGTCACTTCGCCGATCGCACGCGGCAGCCATGGGCGCACCTGCATCACATGAGACTCATAGGTGCGGAAGACGCTCACCGGGCGGTAGGGTTCGTCGCCGCGAAGCCCCTTGGTGTACGGATCATGAGACTGCAGCTCTCCGGACTCAAAGTGATTGCGCATGATGGCCTTCAGGTCAGCAACGGTGACCTTCTGGTCGGGCGCGGCCCATACCGGGAAGCTTCGGCCGGCCTGCACAGGCTGCTCGAGACTCGGCGTCAGCAGTTTCTGAATCTGCCAGACGCGCGGATCGTTGTAGTCGCGGTCACGATCATCATCGCGGCAGTAAGCCTTGGAAAAATTGAATTCTCCATCTTTCTTCGGGTCGTAGAAACCGTTCTTTACAGCGAATTCAACGAGCGTTTTGGAAGCCAAAAAGTCCGGGCTCTTCGGATCGTACTTCTGCAGACGTCCTTGGTTGCCGGAAGCAAAGTATTGGTTTTTCGGTGCGCGCTGAGCGAGCCACTGGTGGCCCGTGCCCGTTTCGAAGTACCACACTTCCTTTTCATCCATCAGTACAACGCCGAAACCTTCTCCGGCACCCTTGGTTTCAACAATGGATCCGAGCAGCTGCACGGCCTCACGAGCCGTTTTAGCCACTGGCAGAAGCACGTCCGGAATGTCATCTTCGGTGATGCCGGTGTCCTCAACATAGGGATCAATCTTCAGAGCATCATCGCGCGCAAAGATCGATTCCGTTCCCGAAAATCCGACGCCCGCTTCATTCCAGCCCGTTGCTCCGTGCACTTGGGTCTGCCAATTCGGCACCGTGGTGAAGCGCATGGCATTTTCCGGCAGCGGATACTCAAAATTGTTCGCTCCGTGGTGATCGGCTGTTCGATACATGCCTTTCTGCCCTTTCTTGGCCGGATGAATCACCAAATGCTGCGCTTTCAGTGCGCTGCTGTCAGCCGAGCGGGCAATCAGGATTGAGCCGTCAGACGTGGCATCTTGCCCGACCACAACGGTGGTGCAGGCCAAAGCAGAACCGGCGACGAGCGAAGCAATGGCACCGGCGAGCGCAGCAATGCGAAATGATTTCATTAAAAATTCTCCTCATATGGTGGATCCCGAATCAACGCACTCCCCTTGGTCATCGCAAATGGGCAGGGAACCGCACTGCGAGGGGATTGCAGCGGCAAAACCTCAGCCTTGCCGCGCTGTCAACCAGGACCCCGCAAGGCTAATGCTTCTAGGTAATTTGTCGTATAAGGACTTCTCCGGTCTTGCATATTGTTGTGACTTCCGTAGACCGCTTTCAAAATGCATTAAAAAAGATCCTGCAGACGATAAATTTGTCTGCAGGATCTTGATTGAAATGTCTCCGAGAGGCGTGCAGCGCACGCCTTCAAACCGAGAATGTGTTATTTCGCGTAGGAAGCAGCCGATTCAGCAGCCACGACACCCGACACGATGGCCCACGAATTCATCATGGCGGTCATGGAGTCGGCCCCGTTCGCGCCGCCCACCACGCAGCCCGCGCCATAAAGACCCGGGATGGCAGAACCGTCCTTCTTGAGGATACGCATCGCGCCGTCAGCCTTGAGGCCGCCCAGCGTGGTCTGATAGCGAACCTTCTGCTCCACAATGCGCCAGGTGCCGCCTTCAGCAAGACCGCCCGTCAGATGACGGCTGAAGTCCTTGTCGGAACCGGCCTTCACCATATCGTTCCAATGTTTGACGGTCGCCTCAAGTCCTTTCGGATCAATGCCCATTTGTTTGGCAGCATCTTCAAGACTCTTCGAAACCGCCATCACCGGATGACCATTGTTGACGATCTTTGTCCATTCGTTAAGCGACTCGGCGCTGGGCACGAGCTTATCTTCCAAAGACTTCGCAACGTACTGCTTCCAGGCAGCATCATCCATGACGATATAAGCAATAGAACCGGGCTGCTCGATCGTCTTATCCGTCAGAACGCCCAGTCCGGCATTCTCATCGACAAAGCGCTTGCCGTCACGGTTGACATAAATAGCGCCGCTCTTTTTCATGGTGTCCGTCGACGAAGCCGTTGCAGCCAAGCCGTGGTGCGGACGCGTTTCAACGCCCTGCGGATACTGCTTCACAAGGTCCATATTGATGGTTGCAGCACCGATGGCTTCACCCATCTTGAGACCGTCGCCCGTTTCACCATCCACGCCATAAAAAAGGAAGCTCTTCATCTTCGGGGGCAGCAGCGACTGATCCGCACCGTAGCCGCCGGAGGCGAGAATAACCGCCTTGGAGGTGAGCTCCACCGTATTGCCGGCAGCATCCACAGCCTTCACACCGACCACTTTGCCGTCCTTTTCAATGAAGGACTGAGCACGGGTTTCAAGCATCAGCTTCCCGCCCATATCGAGGAACTTTCCTTTCATGAGATTGAGGAAGTTGACCGAGCGCCCCTGGACGCCGAGCTGACGGTTTGCGGAATGATCCGGGTACTGCGTGGCGGCCGGACCGTACGGAATCTTCATGTCGTAGATCAGCCAGTCGACCACGCCGCCTACCTTCTCCGTCACCATCTTGACGAGCACCGGATCATTGCGGTTCTTGCCGACGCGGAAGATGTCCTTATAGGCAAGTTCAGGCGAGTCCTTCGTTTCCTTCATGACTTCGCGTTGGTAGCGAGAGCCGGTGGCGATCAGCGTGCCGGCATTGAGCACCGTAGCGCCGCCGATCGTCGGCATCTTTTCGATCAGGATGACGCTCTTGCCGAGCGTTTCGGCCTTAACCGCTGCAGAGATGCCTGCGCCGCCGGCACCGACAACCACGATGTCAGCAGATTCCTTGATAACTTTATGAGCTGTCTTTTTCGAGACAACGGCAGCCGCAAATGCTGCCGGATCTCCGCCGCCCGCTTTAATGGCTGCGGCAACCGCTGCTTTGATGCCGTTGGTAGTGAGTGTTGCGCCGGAAACTGCATCAATGCCTGTTGTCTGAGCCTGAACAATCTCGCCGGGCACGCGGGCGAGCGCCGCATCAGAGATACCCGGCGTTTCGCTGTGTTTTACGACCTTGACGGCGGTGATCTTTCCGCCGGCAGCAGTCAGTTCAACAACGATCGCCCCGTTGCGTCCCTGTCCTTCTCCCGTCCAGGTGCCGTCTTTGAGCTGCGCCGCGGCATTCGCGGCAGAAAAGCCAGTCATCGCGGCAGTCAGAGCGGCAACAAGGCAAAGCTTGCGCATCATCATGATTTTTCCTCCTCACAAATGGGTGAAGTTCACTGCGGACGGCAAGGCCTCCGCTCGAACCTCATAGCAAGGAAGGCTAGTGGAGACGTCAAACTCGGCATATCGAAGAAACCCTTACTCCGACGCCGCAAATGCTCAAAATGAAAATAATCTAGGGTAGATTACCTACTCTTTTAGGGTTGCAGAACCTCTTCTTTCGCCTGCAAATCATGACGTCTTGACGGCATTTCCATGACGAATCACCGCATGTCATCAAAATGTCACAAATCAGTAACAAACGCGTCACTAAGCTCGGCAACAATGCAGGCTTCGTAAACCTGATGAGCGCTCAAATGGAGCAATACTATATTGTGATGCTGGCGTTTCTCGCCGTCATCGCCGTCATCGACCTCTTCGTCGGCGTCAGCAACGACGCCTCCAACTTTCTCAATTCAGCCCTCGGCTGCCGCATTGCAAGCTTTCGCACCACAATGTGGGTAGCCAGCCTCGGCGTTCTGCTCGGCGCCACATTCTCTTCGGGCATGATGGAAGTGGCTCGTTCGGGCATTTTCCATCCTCAGATGTTCTCCTTTTCGGAAATCATGGTGGTGTTTTTCGCCGTCATGGTGGCTGACGTCATACTGCTCGACGCATTCAACAGCCTCGGATTGCCCACCTCCACCACTGTTTCCATCGTCTTTGAGCTTCTCGGCAGCGCCGCCGCTGCAGCTGCTTGGAAACTGCTCGATGCCGGACAGTCTCTGGGAGACCTCTACACCTATATCAATACGAGCAAGTCCCTCGGAATTGTTTCAGGCATTCTCATCTCGGTTGTTGTTGCCTTTATTTCCGGCGCCGTGATTCAGTACCTCGCGCGACTCCTTTTCTCCTTCCGCTTCGAAGGCATGTACAAACGCATCGGCGCCGTTTACGGCGCCTTTTCTATTACTGCCATCATCTACTTCCTGGTCATGAAGGGCGCCAAAGGCGCCTCCTTCATGCGTGCGGAATGGCTTGACTGGATCAACGCCAATACGTCGCCGATCTTACTCACGCTCTTTGTGGGCTTTACGATTCTCTTCCAGATCTGCATTGCTTTCTTCCGCATCAACGTCTTCAAAATCATCATTCTTGCGGGTACCTTTTCGCTCGCTTTTGCATTTGCCGGCAATGACTTGGTGAACTTCGTGGGCGTGCCGATCGCGGCTTGGGACAGCTTCAAGATCTGGTCGGCTACACAAAGTTCGGCTGAAGCCTTCATGATGGGTGATCTGCTTAAGCCCGCTGCCGCCTCCACTTGGATGCTCCTCGCTTCGGGTCTGGTGATGGTGTTCACGCTCTGGTTCTCCAAGAAAGCCCACCGCGTCATTCAGACCTCCATCAACCTTGCCTCCACTCAAACGGGTGAACAGGAGCAGTTCGGCGCCTCACTGCCCGGCCGCATGATCGTTCGTGCCGCCGTCGGCATGGGCACCGTCATTAACCAGATCATGCCTGGAGTCCTGCAGCGCGGAATCGCCAGCCGCTTTGTGCCGGCGCCGCAGGAAAAAGGCACGATTCCGCTGCCTTTTGACTATGTCCGCGCCACCATCAATCTGGTTCTTTCCGCCATTCTGATTGCATCGGCGACCAGTCTTCAGCTGCCGCTCTCCACCACCTACGTTACTTTTATGGTGGCCATGGGTTCGAGCTTTGCCGACGGCGCCTGGGACCGCGAAACAGCTGTCTACCGAATTTCCGGCGTGCTGACCGTCATCAGCGGCTGGTTCATCACCGCGCTCTGCGCGAGCTCCCTTGCTGCAGTTGCCGCGACAATCGTCTTCTGGGGCGGCGAAACGGCTGCAGTCATACTGGGACTTGCTGCCATTGCAATTCTCGTGCGTTCCAACCTTAAGAAGCACGAAGAAGAGTCGCTTGCCAAACAGTCTGCGCAGCGCTTCACTGCGCCGGCCATCCGGACCATCATTGACAGCAAGAGCCCGGCCAACCTCTGCCGCACACTCGACCTCCTTGACGAGGTCGTCGACGGCCTGCTTGCCGACCGAGAACTCGCGCTTCGCAGCGCAAAAAGCGATGCCTCGGAGTTTTTCGACCAGCTGAGCAAAGACCGCAGCGTTTACTACCGCATGGCCATGATGGATAAGACGCCGTCAAAGGTCGACTTCAATGCTCGCTACTGCTACTTCCGCGCTTTTACCAACATGCGTGAAGTCGGCCGTTCACTGCAGAGTCTCGCCAAGCAGTCTCTCGAACATGTCGCCAATCGTCATCGCGTCTTCAAGGGCGATCTCGCCGATGAACTGCGTGCGTTGACGGCGGAGCTGCGCCGGATTTCGAGTTCAGTCGACGGCAAACCCGATCTCGAAGAACTGCACCTGAATGCCAAAGCTGCAATTGACCGTATCGACGCCATGCAAAGCGAACTGATGCGGGCGATTCCGGACGGCGAACTTTCCATCCGCGGCAGCGAGCTTTATCTCACCTTCCTGCTTTTTGCCCGCGACTTCATCAATCACTATGAAATTGTTTCAATGCTCGCCGCCCGCATTGATTCTTTGGAACAGACCCCGTCAGGCGTGACTGCCCCAAAAGAAAAAATTTCATAACCTGACCTTTCTTTTTCTGATTCACAACGCCGCATTCTTTTTCTAAGAGTGCGGCGTTTTGTTTTTCATGCATCAGCCCGCGGCTTTAAGAATAGATTTTTAAAAAACTAAAAGATGCTGCAGAGCACCTTGGCATATAACTCGTATCCTATTAATTTTATAGATTACAGAGTATTTGACTTATATAAAGGGGCCTCCTACACTTTCTTTCAGCGATTGAAAGCAAAAACATTACTGAGCCTGCTCAGCAAAAAAACGCCAAAAATTCAGCCGGCGCTGCCTGCGGTCGCTCGAATCCAATATTTCCCAGACCTCCATTGGAGACCCCCTCAATGCAGAAGGAAGAGCTTAAAGATCAGTTCACCGACCTGTTGAGCAAATTCACAACGTACTTCGGAAAGTATTTGCCTGACGACGTCATGGAAAGCCTGAAGACGCTCAGCAGCAAGCAGCAGAGCGAAATTTCGAAAATCATTTATGACGTCATGTTTGACGATATGGATTTGGCCAAGAAACGCAATGTGCCGATCTGTCAAGACACCGGCGTCATCCAGTATTTTGTGAAATGCGGCGCAAATTTTCCGCTTTTAGGCGACCTTGAATCCTGCCTGCGCGAAGCGACTAAACGAGCCACCAAGGATGCGCCGCTGCGGCACAACGCCGTCGAAATTTTTGACGAAAGAAATTCCGGCGACAACACCGGCGTGCGCATTCCCTGGATAGACTGGCAGATCGAGCCCGATTCCGACAGCGTCGAAATTTACGCATATATGGCGGGTGGCGGCTGTTCTCTGCCGGGAGCCGCGAAGGTTTTGATGCCGCTCGAAGGCTATGAAGGCGTCGTGAAGTTTGTTTTCGACATTCTCTGCGACCGCGGCGTCAACGCCTGCCCGCCGCTGTTGGTCGGCGTAGGCATTGCCGGCTCCATTGATGTCGCCTCAACGTTGTCCAAACGCGCCCTCATGCGGCCGGTCGGCTCTCACAACTCCAATCCTGTCGGCGCAGAATTTGAAAAACTCCTCTCTGACGGACTGAACGAAATCAACATCGGCCCGGGCGGTTTTACCGGCACAGATTCAGTTATGGGCGTCAACGTCGAACAGGCGGCCCGCCATCCGTCCTGTATCGCCGTGGCCGTGAGCGTCGGCTGTTGGGCACACCGCCGCGCGCTTATCCGCATCCATCCCGATATGTCCTATGAATTTCTCTCGCACAAAGGAGTTGTGCTGTGAAAACCCATATCCTGAACACGCCGATCCGCGACGAAGATCTCGAAAAGATTGAGATCGGCGACATCGTCTACTTGAACGGCGCACTCATTACCGCCCGCGATCAAGCGCACCACCGCCTCGTTAAGCTCGGCCGCAAACTTCCCGTTGACTTGAACCACAAGGCCATTCTGCACGCCGGTCCGATCATGGTTCCCGCCGAAGATGTCAAAAGCGGCTGGAAGGTAGCCTCTATTGGTCCGACGACTTCCATGCGCATGGAACTTTTCGAAAAGGAATTCATCGAAGAAACCGGCGTCAAACTCATCATCGGCAAGGGCGGCATGGGTCCCAACACCGAGGCGGGCTGCCGAGAAAAAAAGGCAATCCACTGCGTCTTCCCGGGCGGCTGCGCCGTCGTTGCCGCCGCCTGTGTTGAAGAGGTCGAAGACCATCAGTGGCCTGAACTCGGCATGCCCGAATCCATGTGGGTGATGCGGGTGAAAAAGTTTGGCCCCCTGATCTGCTCGATTGACACCCAAGGGCGCAATCTTTTCAAAGAAAACAAAAAAGTCTTTGAAGAACGCAAGGCCCCGATTGTTGAACGCATTTGCGCCCTTGTCGACTATCAAAAATAATCCGCTTCGAGCTGACGACGAACGTCCTCGCCCCCCGCTTTGAAGCGTTCCCTCGGCATGATCCTGCGGCGCACTCCCGGTCTTTCGCCCAACGCCATCGGAATGCGCCGCTCGCTGCCTTTCGCTATTCTGAGTCCATAGGTCTTTTGCGCGGTGTTTCTGCACCCCGCACCATCTTCCCGGAGCTCCTCGATGCCGAGCAACATCTGCCGCTACTTAACCGCCCTCATCGCCGAGGGCAGTTTTTCAAAAGCCGCACAGCGCCTCGGCATCTCGCAGCCCTCGCTTTCGCAGTTTCTCGTCCGCTTGGAAACCGACGCCCAAACAGAACTCGTCGATCGTTCGGCCAAACCGCTGAAACTGACGGCTGCCGGAGCGCTCTTTTTGCGTACGGAGCAGCAAGTCGATCTGCTCCGAGAAACCGCTGCCAAGCAAATGCTTGACATCAAAGGGGGCGTACGCGGACACGTCACTGTTGGGGCCAGCGACTACCGAGAAACTTTTTTTCTAGCCGAAGTGCTTCCCGTTTTTCATCGGCTCTATCCCCTCATTGAAGTCTCCCTAACGGAAGGACGCACCAAAGAACTCGAACAAATGGCGCTTGAAGGCGCCGTTGATTTTTCCCTAGTCATCACGCCGCTCTTTCATCCGGGCACGCTCACCACCATTGAACTTTATCAAGAGCGAATCCTGATCGCCCTTTCGGAAAAGCACCGCCTTGCCCAGCAGCATCCTGCCTCGCCAAGCGAAGAATTCCCGGTCATTGACTTCCATGACCTTGACCGTGAACCTTTCATCAAAATCAAGAAAGGGCAGCAGATGGATGTGCTTTTCCGAGAGCTCTGCAGGATGAGCGGAGCATCACCGCGCGTTGTTCTCGAAAGCGAGTCCATGATTGCCGCTGCGACACTCGCGAGCGCGGGGCTCGGTGCGGCGTTAACCACTGAAACGCTGGTGCGGCGGGCAGGCACGGCCAAGCCGCTGCGTGCCTTTAGCGTTGAGCCGCCAGTGCCGCCTCGAATCGTCGCGGCCGCCTACCGGTCCGAGCGCTATCTCTCTAAGGCTGCGCGCGCGCTGATTCGGGTGATGACAAATGTCGCGGCCAGCCGCTTTCAAAACGGTTAGACCGCCTCTTAAACCTGCCATTGGGAAAAGGGATGACGCACTAAGTTTGAATTGAAGTAGCGAGGATCATTAGAAACCTCTCGACCCAGCCAGTCCGGCCGCTCAAACGGAGCGTCCTCGTCGGGCAGTTCAATCTCGGCCACAATCAATCCGGCATTTTCACCGAGGAACTCATCAATCTCCCACACCAATGAACCGGCAGGGATCTTGAAGCGGCGCTTTTCGATCAAAGGTTTTTCAGCTAAGCCGCTGAGCATTTTGTCAGCATCTGCAAATGGTATTTCATATTCAAATTCAGAACGTGTCACACCGTTTGTGATGCCTTTTACCGTCAAGAACCCCTTTTCGCCTGCGGTGCGCACCCGGACGGTTCGCTCCTTGGCGCTGTTGAGGTAGCCCTGTCGGTAAAGTACGCCTTGAGCGAGCGTTCTCCAGGCATTTCCATTGACTAAAAATTTGCGTTCAATCTCTTTGCTCATCGCGGCTCTCAATGTGTTTTTTGGGTCGTCAGCCGACTTGGCCTCATATCCGGTTCGCTGACGAACCCATCAAGAGAATAGAAGATTCCCTGCTTTTTCGCCGGCTCAAGGGCTCCCACTGCCCGGCATGAAAGCACTTGGAGCACTTCATAGGGCCTGCAGTGTCCTCTTTCATAACGGCCAAGAGCACGTCAAAGAGACCTTTTCAGAAAGCGCAGCGCTTACGCCAATCGCCCGTTCAGACCATTCACAGCCATTCTCAGCGCCGACGGCGAGGATCCCAGCCTCGTCCGCCGTAGCATGCCTGAGCGTCTCGTTCATACTTAATGTCCTTGGCATACTGCACCCAGGTTTCCAGGAGACTGCGCGTGATGCGGCTCCCGTGATATTTAGGCCAGGCACGCTTGAGAAAACGCTTTACGGCTTCTTCGCCAGACTCGGAGAGCGTTTCGTCATAGGCCACATAACCCACCCAGAGCCAAAGCATGCGCAGCACCGCTTCATCATCTGCGGCCCTTGCGGGATCGCTCGGCATCGGCTGGCGCAGCGCACTGACCGACAATCCTGTGCGGCCGTGAGCAATCGCCTGCAGATGAGTGATAAAAGAGGCCTCAGCACGACGCCGCGCCTCTGCCTCATCCTCTGCCCTCGCCAAACGCTCCGGCGGCAATGTCCGCCAAAGTTCAAAAAAAGAAGTGGGGCCGCCGTCCTGCAGCGCGCCGGTGCGACGCAGCCGCAGGCACCAATACCGCCACTGCCAGTCTCGGTCGCCGAAATGCTTTGCCGCCAGGCGCAGCGCCTCCGTCCTCCGGCGTTCAGCCGCCGTTGCGCGGGAAGCATCCGATATCCGCTTTTCTTCGTGCTGCAGCAGTTTTTCAAGTGTCGGACGTGAAAAGCGCCAGAGCCAAGGCTCCATTTTTTCGAGCCAGCTCTTAGAAAAATAAACTGCCGCTTTTTTCTCCATTCGCGCAACGGCACGCGCCGCTGCCCCCGTTACGACACGGACGGCACGAGTCAGGCTCTTTAAAAGCGCTCTTTTCGTCTGCATAGACCGCCTCTTTCCTTTTGACAATGCTCATGAGCATTGCCATTACCTTCAGAAACAGTCTAGCACTCCAAATTCACAGCGGCATCGGTCAAATCGTAATTTCTTGTTGAATTTCAATGAATTGCGGTTATTTCTAAGGTTCATTCTCATTAGCAGCATCCGCATGAGAAGGAGCGGCAAACGCAAATTTCGATCCGTTCTGTCATCCGAAAAAAACGCCCGCTGCAAAGGGCTGCAAGCGGGCGTCAGTTCTCTTTATAAAGCCTCAGTCACATGAGGCTTTATCACAGATGAAGTTTATTTTCTGCTTTAGCTGAAGAACGGCATCAAGAGACGCATGATCCACATGGAGAGGAGCGCGTTCACAATGGAGTTCAGCATCAAGAGCGGCCAGTAGCGCTTCGGGCAGTCAGCCACGCCAAGCAGACGTCCCATGTACTGGATCTGCGAGGCCATCAGGAAGATTGCCGGCAGAATGACCGTCACGCCGTCAGCATCAAGAACACCTTGAGCAAGCAGACTCGCTGCCATGCCGGCGCCGGCCGAAGCCGACAGCCAAGCGGCCAGCAGCACCGTAATGGCTTGACCCGGAAGGCCAAAGAGCGCCATGAAAGGACCGCAGTGCTGGCCGAGGAAGTCCATCACGCCCAGAAGGGTCAGCATGTGCGCGAAGACGAACGCCATCAAAACGTTCGGCGTCAAATTCAAAAGGGCGATATTAATACCCTTGCGAACGCCGACGATGAAGATGTCAAGCGGATTAGTAGACGTGGTCTTCTCAGTCATTTTCGAAGTCCTTGCGGTAGACCGTATTGAGGACGCAGCGGACGAGGAAGCCGCCGACGAACTTGAGCACAATCATGAGGATGAGCGGCACGATGAGCGGGCAAAGCGTCGCAGCGAAAAGCGCGGAACCCGAAGCAAAATAATTGCCGATCAGACCTGCGCCGGAATACTGCCAGGCGCAGACCACAATGAGCCCTTTCTTATTGAAAAGACCGCGGTCGTACATGCCCTTTGTCAGCGCAGCGCCGGCATCGGTGCTCTGCAGGTCGGTGATGAGTGCAAGACCCGTCGAACCCGGAACGCCCAGAATCGGATTGAGAAGCGGCGTCATCAGCTTCTGTGCGGCACGCATGGCACCGTAGTAGGTGACAACTTCCATCACGCCCAAGGCGAGCATCACGGAGGGGAAGAGCGAAAGTGCAAAGAGGAAGCCCTGACGAGCGCCAAAACCGCCCTTGCCGATATAGGTCAGGCCGTCGATCTTGCCGAACCCGCCAGCGAGCGTCGTAAAGTCAAACGAACCGAGCCATTTGTACCCGTCAATGTTGTAGAAAAGCCCCGAGAAAAAGAGGATCGTGATGATCAAAGCCACATAGGCGCCAACGCCTACATGTCCCACATCCTGATCGTCCTCACTCGCAGCGGCCTGATTGTTCTCAGTCATGGCATGCCTTTGTGGGGAAGTTGGTGTGTTTGAAAACTCGTGATTTTAACGATCTCTCACAAAAACATCTAAGCAATTCCCCTAATTCAGTTACCCAACATCAACGATTAAGTCTACCTATCAGATGCACCCTATAAAAATAAGGATGGCCGCTCAGTTTGCACGAGCGGCCATCTTCCGAAAACAACTCAACAGAGAGTGAAAATCCTTAGTCGAGAAACATCCTGCGTCAGGCAGTCACCCTCACCCGAAGAGTTTGGCAAAGAACCCCTTCTTCGGCGCTTCCTCAACGCAGGCAAATGACGTCACCTCATAGCCTGTCGGCGCAATGGCGTCACGCACTGCCTTTTCATCGAGCGGAAGCTCGGTAATGATTTCGGCACATTTTTTGCTGCGTGAGGCCTTGACCTTATTGACTTCAAAAGCCTTTTTGATCGTGCTGCAGATGTGTTCCTCGCACATCCCGCAGGCCATACCTTCAATACCAACGATGGTTTTATACATTTGCTTATCCTCAATGGACTCAGTCGAACACGCCGCCGGCCGTCTCCGCTGCCTCCGGGAGAGACCGCAGGCCTATTCGGCTCAATAATATTGAGAACCATTCTAATCCTCGCTGAAGCCTCTAGCTGACCTCATCGGCCTCATCGGCAGCATCGCCGGCATCCGATGCATTCTTTGAACGATCTGCTGATTTGAAGAAAAGAATGCCGGCCGGCCGCCGATAGGAGCGGAAAGCAGCTGCTCTGACATTTGATGCCTGACTGCTCCAATTTTGGACGGCTTCAAAAACACGGTCAGAATCCCAGAGCATCACCTCCACATAGCAGCGTTTCTCAGAGAAAGCCTCACCGACAACCGATGCTGCTCCGGGTACTGTCTCAGAAAGCATGCCTCGGAAATCCGCAATGATCGTTCGATCCAGCGCTTCGGCAGCTTCCGGAGAAACCGCTGCTGCACGTTCGAAAAAGAAGAATCCAACCGCAATGCCCTGCCGATGAAGCACATCAACAACCTCAGATTCACCAGAACGGTAACTATTGATGAAATAGGGAGCGGCAGTCCATCCAAAGCGGATATCAAAATTGAGTTCGGCCTCTTTCTCAGGCTTAAGCCAATAATCGAGCCGTTCCTCTGCGATCTCGCGATGGGTATAGTTCTTTGCCCGAGGCTCCAGCGCTGCAATGCGTTCAGGCAGTTCTGAAAGCAGGAACCCTCCGTCTTCGGGCGGCTTGCGCAGAATCGTCAGATTGCGGATAAACCGCATGGATGCCGCTTCGCCGATTAAATGGTCAATCAAGAGCGTCAGCTGCTCGAAGACCGGGGCACTCTCTTCCTCATCCAATCCGCGCAGCGACTCTGCAAAAAACTGCAGCACCCAAGCGTTCTCTTCTTTAACGAGACGGCAGCGAATTTCTCTGCAGTCAAAGAGCAATCCCTTATTAAATTTGAGTTCGACGGCTGCCGGTTTCGGTCTGAGGCCGGCAGCAAACTCCCAATGCGCTCCCAGAGCAATGGGGGCAGCATCCAGGAGCTTCAGGATCGGCAAAATCTGCACATAGTCGTGCTGGGGCGACAATTCGAGCAAAAAGTGACCGGCAGCGTCTGTCGGGGACGAGAAACCGATCCCCCAGCCTTCCGATATTGACTTGAGCATCTTCACAATCCGCTCAAGCGCATCAGCAGGATTTCCGCTTGCGATTAAAGCCCGCAGCTCGGCATCCGCCTCGCTGAAAGCATCCCAAAATTGAGCGGCACGTTCATTGAAACACCTGCGGAAGATGGGAATGGTTACGGCACGCCTTGCAGCATCCAGCATTTTGATGGTGTCTTCGTCGCCGGGCCTATATTCCAAAGCTCGCTCCCAATATGGGATGGACTCCCCTTCGCGATCCAGATAAAACAGCGCATAGGCCGTACGGAAGTTCCATTCATGCGTATTTTCTTGCTCGGCGCGGCACGATTCGAGGAGTTCCAGGGCATGAAGAAATAAAGCATCCTCACCGGGCTGAGCCAGATTGTTGTAGGCCCGAGCCAATTCACTTGTTAAACGAAGCGTTCTCTTCGCTGCCGGCAGAGCTTCGACTGCATTAATGATGGTTTGGTATTCATTCTCCTGATTCCAAATCCTGATCTTTGGGATGAGCTCTTCTTCTTCTGCCGTATAGTCCTCAGTCTCTTCATCCGCCGGCGCACTGTCTCCCATATGCACTGCAGTTTGCCGGATGCGGAAGCACACCTCCCCGGCTTCGTCGGGTGTGCCGTCCTCAACTCTGATGAGCAGTCCGATCTCCTCGTTTTGCCGCACGTTAATGCAGACCACGTCAGACGCAGATATGTCATGGTCCTTGAGCAGCTGCGGAACAGCACGGATTAAATCGCCGAGCCATCCAACAGAGACGTGTGAAAGCGCCGGAACATTCATTAAGAACCGAAAGACCAGCGGGAACCCAGCCGCAGAAGAGGTGCCCGTGCAAAAAGGTACTTCAGGAGGATCCGCAGGCTGCCAGTCACTGAAGTTAAAGAGCGCAAAAACCGCCTCCAAACCATCGGGCTTAGCGAGAATGCAGTTGTTGAAGCGGGTATAGACGAGAAGCTCATCAGAGGGCATCTGGTTTCGCTGCAGCGCTTCATCCGCATCCGGATCAATCAGGTGATTGGAGAGCTGAAGAATGTCGCTCCCCGACTCAATCTCTCGGCGTGCCGTGAGGAACTCCGGATCACCGGGCACCAGTGCGAGACCGGTCTCGATCGCTTTGAGCGCACCTTCCGCATCGCCGAAATGCGCCCGCAGTTTTGCTGCTTCCAGCCATCCCCATGGATATGTCGGCTCTTCTCGCAGGGCACGCTCCGCACATTGATGCGCCTCTTCAATTTTCCCCAGATGAAGCCACACTGCACAAAGACGATAAAAGAAGATTCCGCAGCCGGCAGCCGAAGCTTCCGCTCGCCGAAGAATGCTGAGAGCGCGGATGCAGTCTTCATATTGGTGCAGATTAAGGCAGGCATGCGCGCGCATCAATGCACACTCGAGATCTTGATCAGCCGCTTCGCGCGTGAAGCGCCCTTCCATGATGCCTCGATCTATGATGGCATCGATTTCAGCCAGAATTCGCCCAGGCCGAATTTCATTGCCCGAGTCGAAGGCAGCCAGTTTGGCTCGATCTTCATCTGAAAAAATAATTCCGCGCGGCGTCATCACAATTCTCCTCTCATGCGTGCTGCGAACCGCCTCACGCGTGAGCCTCATCCTCATGGGCGAGCAATTCATTGGGCTGGAACCGAATCTTCCAGGTGTCACGTCCCTTTAAAAAGATACCTGGACTTCTCTCGAGCGGCAATTTTTGTCCGGCGGTATAGCTCACCGTTTCGCCGTCCTGAAAGTCCACTTCGTTTTCAGACACATAATCCGCTGTATCGGCAAGGAAGAAAAAGAGCTCCATGGGGTCAATATCCGCTGCCGGAACTTCCATTTCCATTCGGCCCAGGGCTTCAAGACCTTCCGTCCAAGCTGCGAAGCTGCCCGATTCAAGGCGCACGACAGAGACCCACACGAGGCAAAGCGTTGGAAATGCGCCGTCTTTCATACATTGGGCAAAATCACGGTATGTTTCGGGCTGATGCACCACTCCGTTGATATAGATGCCGACAGAGGAAGCCTCTCCTGCGAGCGACGCACAAACCTTCGCAAATGCCCTGCCGGCCCTTTTCCCGGGCAGAGGCGCAGTCACAATCAAGTGCGCACGATGGTGCGCCACTAAACTTTTATCTCCTCGCCAAAGGAAATTGTCTTCTGCCGCACCGAGCGCCTCATTATCAGGAATCGGTGCAGGAATCAAGCGTATAAAAACCGGCACGTCGTCAACGATGAAGCATGATGTCGACGAAGAAGCACCGTCTTCGAGCTCAATCGAATCGTCCCACTCTCGGCGGAAGCGCTTCACGAAAGCTGACGCACACCATGCCGCATCCTTAAGAAGGATAAAAGAGAGGAAAATGCTGCGGGGCGAAGATCTCGCAGCACCATTGCTGATCGAATCACACATAGGCACACCATGGCGGTTAGTGGAGAGGCTTACGCTGCTTTCAGTCATTTTCTCATGCTGCGCCCCAATCTCTTTATGAAGAGACTTCAATGTCGACAGTCTGCTCCCAAAGCGCAGCCCAAATGATTTCCTGCGGCCTCAAATCGATTGATAATGGTTTTCTTCACATTTGACTATCGCGGTCTGCGCCATTGTCATGATTATTTTCCTCATCAAGCTTATCGCTGCACCGCTTCTGCTTGCGCTGGCCACATTGGCTGCTCGGCGCTGGGGAACGGTTTTGGGCGGGATTCTCATTGGGCTGCCGCTGATCTCCGGACCCATTTCTGTTTTTCTGGCCATCGAAAACGGTGCCGGATTTGCCGTTGAAACAGCCAGAGGCGCACTGGCTGGAACCGTTGCTCTTGCTGTCTTCACCTGTGTCTATGCGGCAGTCTGCCCTAAAGGATGGCTTAAAGCTTCTTTTTTAAGCGTGGCGCTCTATGTTTTAGCCTCTTGGATCGCAGCCGAGCTTCCGATCTCCGCTGTGACGCTGGCAGTCTCCGCTGCGGCCGCCATCGTCCTTTCGCTTTGGATCATGCCCGTTCCTCACAGTGCAGCCGTGAAACACCGTCCGCCGAAACATGATCTCCTGATGCGCATGGGCATGATGATGGTGCTGATGATTGCCATCACCTTCCTTGCACCCTATATCGGCCCTACCGCATCAGGCATCGCATCAACCTTTCCGTATATGGCGCTCACCATGGCGGTCTTCTCCCAAATCCAAGGCGGCCCGGACGATGCCCGCCGAGCCATGCACGGGCTGATGCTCGGCATGTACAGCGGCCTGGCCTTCAATGCCGTCGTATGGACACTGGCGGCTGAGGATCGACTGCTTATCGCTTATGCGGCCGCAACAGCCGCTGCGCTCGCTGCTCAGGGTGTTGTTCTGGCCCTAACGCTTAAAAAAACAGCATAACGTCTGCCCGATCCAGTGTCTTTTAAGGCATTTTTTGTTTGAAAACATCTCATCATTCAGACTGTGCGGGCCGTTGAGCAGAAAAAAACACTGTTAAAGAGGCTTGAATGATTTCCTTGATGCCTTCTTGACGCTTTTAGAGCCCATAAGATATGGGCTCAGTCGCGGCCATATCTTTAATCGATTCTAAATAGAGACTTATTTTGCTTATCGTGCAAACTTATTTTGTTCGACACGATATACATTGTTTTCAATTCAATATATTGATAAACAATATTAATTTCTATCGACTTCCTTATATTTCAAATACACAGCTCCTCATCCCCATCATAAAATACGGGCACTGTGCCGCGTTAATCATGCCTATCAAACGCTGACACAGCTTCCCGCTTTCGACGCAGGGAATAAATTTCCAAAAAAAGGAGTTTTGGATGAAAAAATGGATTCTTGGAGCTGCAGCCGCCGCGCTGCTTCCCATTTTTGCTCAAGCAGATCAGCCGCGAGATGAATTTTTCTGGCTTTCTGAAATCAATAAAGCGAGCTGCATCATTAATACCGAAGAAGGCCTGCTTGAGAAGACAATGGGGGAGCGCATTGCCAAGGGTATCTCTGCCGTCATCACCAACGGCAATAAAGAAAACGGTCCTCGGCCCACGCAGGTCATCAAGTATGAGCCTTACCTTATTAAGGAAGTCGGCATGGATGCAACCATGTTGCATATCGGCCGCTCCAGTCAGGACATGCATGCCACCTACCGCACGGCCATCATTCGTGACAATACGCTCAAGCTTTCAGAGACGCTCACCAACGCAATGGAAGTTTTGAATACGCTCGCCAAAAACAATCAGGCAACGATCGTTCCGAACTACACCAACGGCGTAGCGGCTCAGCCCAATTCTTATGCGCACTACCTCATGGGCTATCAAGCAGCCTTCTCGCGCGATCTGGAAAAAATCCGCAACTTTTATCAGCGCCTCAATTACTGTGCGATGGGCACCACCGTTCTGAACGGAACGAGCTGGCCGCTGGATCGTCAGCGCATGGCCGATTATCTGGGTTTCGCCGGGCCTGTACCCAATGCCTACGATGCCGGTCAGATGAAGTCCGTGGATGAACCCGTCGAACTGGCAGCCATTGCAACGAGCATTGCACTGCACGTGGGCACTTTCATTCAGGATGTTTCCGTTCAGTATGCGCAGCCCCGTCCCTGGATCCTGCTGCAGGAAGGCGGAGACAACACCTATGTTTCCTCTGCGATGCCGCAAAAGCGCAATCCCGGCTTGATGATCAACACGAGAGCTGCCGCGAGCGATGTAATCGGTCAGGCGCAGACAGTCATCCTCAAGGCCCACAACATCCCGCCCGGAATGAGTGACCCCAAGAGCGTTTCGGCCAATGCCAAACTCGCCAACGATACCTCCGCGCTTTTGAAGCAGTTCACGCGCGTTATCAAGGCGCTGCGCGTGAATCCCGAGCGTGCGCTTGAAGAGCTCAACAGCGACTGGACAGCTTCTCAGGAAGTTGCGGACGTTTTAATGCGCGAATATAAGCTCCCATTCCGCGTGGGTCATCATGTAGCGAGCCATATCGTCACCTATGCCCGAAACAACAACCTGTCGCCCACCAACTTCCCGTATGAACAGGTCAAGAAGATCTATGCAGAGGTCATCAAGAGTGAATATCCGCAAGGGAATCCAGTCTGCCCAATGAGCGAACAAGAGTTCCGCGACACACTCAATCCCACCGCGATTGTTGCCAACCGCAAGACTGAAGGAGGTCCTCAGCCCGCAGAGCTGACTAAAGCACTGTCAGCCGCAGATGCCGCGATTGCCGAGCAACGCGAGTGGACGAAGCAAAACCGCCGGCACATTGATCAGAGTCTCGCTAAGCTCGATGCGGACTTCCAGAAACTTGTCGAGCAGAAATAATCGGCATCCTGAATGCGGCAGGGAGCCGCATTCAGCCTGACGTTTTGCACCTCCCGGCGAAATGGCGCACCCAATGACGCGCGCAGCCTTCGCCGGGAGTTTGTGTATAGGCGTGTGACCCGCTTTAGCCTCTGCGTCCGGTGAGATACTCGTAAAGCCCCTCTTCCACGGGCGTTTCCAAACGCCAGTGCATCTCAAACGCCGATTGGCCATTGGCAAGGCGAACGGGCTGCGGCGCTGCGGCAGCGTGCATTGCGCCAAGGAAATAAAACGCCTTGGCTTCATCGTCGTCCTTGCTGCGGCGCACAAATAAGAGTATTCGAATCGCAGCGTACTGACCTTTTTGCGTCATGCGCTGAGCATCCTGCGAATCAATCTGCCGATTGACCTTAGAGAGCGAGATCAGTTCTGCCGGCGAAATAAAACGGTCGGCATAAGCAATCGCGCCGGCTTGCTTCTCGTAATTGATGAATATGGGGAAGGTCTGCGTTTTCTCATCGTAGAAATAGCCGCCGATATTGATGGACGTGATATTGCGGTCCCAATCGAGCAGCCGACAGACATCCTCATAGGTGTAGGTCGACCCGAGCAGCAAAAACGTGTCCTCCCAACGATGACTTTCGCATGCGCGGCAGCGATTGAGCACAAAATGGGTGAGTGACTCCAAATGCCGGCGAAATGACGGTTCATCCGCAAGACAGCAAAAGAACTGCGGATCTGCCCGCCAGCGGCGCACCCTCTTTCCGTCTTCGACATCGTCAAACGCTTCAATCACTTCACAGCCGGCATTTCGCTTGATGTCATTGAGCGTACGCTCAAACTTCGCGGTCATCACGCATTCCACATTCCGCAGATGCGCCGGCGAGGCTTTGAAGTTGTAGGGTTCCGCACTGAGTTTTTCGATCAGCGCCGCACGCAGGTCGCTGCGACCTTCAAGCGCAGCCTGCAGCACCAAAGCTTCCGACGGCCTGAGCGCTGACCCCAAACGATTCGAGCACCATCTCAAACGCTTGACCGCGGCATCTGACAAACGTTCTGAATAGTCGGGTTCATACTGCACCAAAAAATCGTAGTAGGACGACCTTTTCCGCAGCAGGAACTTGGAAGCATCGATGGACCCATGTTTCTCAAAATCAGCGAGCTCGGGTATCCGGCCAAGCTTATATTTCAAAAGTTTGTAGGCATCCAGAAGCAGTCGAACGGAATTCAGGGACGCGCTGTCAATTGCCCGATAAATTCGGCTGCGGGCCACTTCGTCAAAATGGATGGAGGAAGCCCCCGGAATACGCTCAGCCCCCGTCGTCACGAAGCGGCGAAGCTTTTCTTTCGAATACGAGCGATCATCCGAAAGCGCTGTCGCGATGAGATAGTTTTTCTCATAGTTTCCGATAAAGTCGAGCACAATCACATATTCCTTGTCGGCGGCACGGCGCAGTCCGCGGCCGAGCTGCTGCACAAACACAATTGCACTTTCCGTGCGGCGCAGCATCAGAATTTGATTGACCTCAGGAATATCCACTCCCTCGTTAAAAATATCAACCGTAGCAATATATTCGAGCCGATTGGGACCCATGCCGTGCGTGAGCCGCTCAATCGCTGCTTCGCGCTCATCCTGAGCGGTTTGACCGTCAAGCGCAATCGCCGGATGCCCTGCACTCGTGAAAGCGGCCGCAGCGGCGCGAGCTTCTTCGAGACTGCCCGCAAAAATTAAGCCTTTCACGCGGTCACCGCAGGAGCCAAAATACTCCGCCTGATCGATAACGTGCTGGATGCGCTCAGGCCAATTCGGATTCGTAAAATCCGGAAGCTGACCTGCTTCTTCGCCCGTCTCGTCTTCCGTTCCGGCAGAGAGCCCAAAGTAATGAAAGGGCGTTAAGAGATTCTCTTCAAGGGCTTCGGAAAGACGAATCTCATGCGCAATGACATGGTCAAAGAGTTTGAAAATATCAAAGCCGTCCGTTCGCTCCGGACTGCCCGTCATCCCGAGCCAGAAGGCTGGTCTGAACCAATTCATGATGCGCTGATAGCTGGGCGCGCCTGCTCGGTGCACTTCATCAATGATGATGAAGGCAAAGGCATCTTTAGGAAACGTCTGCAGCACCGCGGTCTTGGCAAGCGTCTGCATCGTGGCAAAAACAAAGTCGCACTCCGACGCTTTTTCATTTCCGGAAAGCAGCCCGAAGGAACCTGCGGCATCTCCCAAAACAATGCGGAAACTCTTCAAAGCCTGCCGCGCAATTTGCTCTCGGTGAACAATGAAGAGCATGCGGAATCGCTGGGAATGTCGGCCTTCTCGGTCTCTAGGAGCGTGGGCTGAAGGGGTACGCTGAAATTGAGCAATTGCATCGCGCACCGCGAAGGCGGCAGCAAAGGTTTTGCCCGTACCGGTAGCAGAAATCAGCAGTGCGCGCTCAGCCCCATTGCTTCTGAGGGCTTTAAGCCGAGCGAGAAAAGCCTGCTGCATGGAATTGGGCTCCACGCAGCCCGGCTTAATCGTTGGCTGAGCATTGACCGCAGCCTTGCGGGCTTCGAGCTGAGCAGCGCCGAGCTGACGATATTCCCGCTCATACGCTTCCATTTCCAGCGCAGCATCGCGGGATGCGGCATCGGACCAAAGAGAATCAAATTCGGCGAGGATCGACTGAGCGAGCTCACCTCTTTCGCAGGCAACGATGCGCGTATTCCATTCGCGGTTGGTCGTGAGCGCCGTGAGCGTCAAATTGGAACTGCCGATGATGATCCGCAGAAGATTATTGGAGCTGTGAAAGATATAGCCTTTGGTGTGAAACCCAGCCGCCCCCTGCGTGCGAAAAATTCGGACCTCTAAATTGGGCAGTGTCAGGAGCTGCCGCAATGCGCCGGGTTCAGTGAAATAGAGATAATCGGTCGTGAGAATGCGCCCACGCACACCCTCGGCCGCAAGACGCTGCAGCGTCAGAAGGAGCGGCGCAATGCCGGACTTCGTGATAAAGGCAACGCTGATAGAAAAGGACCGGGCATGACTGAGCTCATCGTCAATCGCCGTCAGTATTTTTAAATGACGAATCGGATCGTTGGCGAGAAGGGTTGTCCGCAGTCCGGCTTCCGAAGGGATAGCCGCATCGGCAAATGAAGTCGCCAGACTCTTTTGGAGATTTTCCGAAGAATTCTCAAAGCATAAGCCGTCTTTATCCCTATCAGCAGCTGAAAGGAAAGCTTCGAAGTTCATGGCAGCATACGACCAAATGGGATGAATCCGAAGCAGCATAGCAGCCGAGCGACGACCCTGCGGTGCGCCGATGCCTTTTCCCTTTAGGAATCAATGACGACAACCGTTGTTTCTTCTCCACATCCTCCCAAAAAAGAGCGGCCGGTCAGGCGATCTGCGCGGACATCCCGCTCAAAGCGCCCTTCATCAGCGGCGAAAGCCGCCGAAGCATCCTGTGTCAGGCGCTGCGGCGGCTTTGCTTGTCGGGCTCGATTCAGATAAACGTATTAATCCACGACGCCCGCCTGAAGATGCTGCAGATCACGAACCTTTTCGGAGAGTTCGCTGCGGCGGATACCTTCGGCAGCGGCCAGGCCGCCCGCCATTGTTGTGTAATACGTCGTCTGTTCGGCGAGGCAGACCTGCCGAATGGCACGGGCGTCATCGAGTTCGTGCTCATGCTCGGCCACCGACATCACGACAAGGTTGATCTCCTTATTCTTGATGAGGTCAATGACGTTGGGGCGGCCTTCATGCACACGGCTCACGCTGCGGCAGGGAATGCCGGCCGCTTGAATGACTCTGGCCGTACCTGCTGTGGCAATCAGTTTGAAGCCGGCGTGATGAAGTTCGTGGGCTGCGATCGTCACCTTGGGCTTATCGCTGTCGCGCACAGAGAGGAAGCACAGCCCCGAAGACGGCAGCTTAGAGGCCGCGGCAAGCTGACTCTTACGAAGCGCTTCGCCGAAGTCGCTGCCGATGCCCATCACTTCGCCCGTGGAGCGCATTTCCGGCCCGAGAACCGGGTCGACCCCCATGAACTTCGCAAATGGGAAGACCGCTTCCTTGACGGAGAAGTACTTCGGCGCCTTCTCGAGCTCTTCAACCGTCAGTCCCTGATCGGCGATCTTGTCGCCCACCATGCAGCGCACGGCGATCTTGGCGAGCTGGTGGCCCGTTGCTTTGGAAACAAACGGCACGGTACGCGAAGCGCGGGGATTCACTTCCAGCACGTACACCACAGGTTCTTCGGTGTGGGCATTCTTAACGGCAAACTGCACGTTCATGAGGCCAACCACTTTGAGCGCCTTGGCAAGTTCGCGGGTTTCGCGGCGAATTTCCGCAACGAGCGACGGCGCGAGACTATAGGGCGGCAGCGAGCAGGCCGAATCGCCGGAGTGCACGCCGGCTTGTTCAATATGTTCCATGACGCCGGCAACAGCTACGACGTCTCCGTCGCAGACCGCATCAACGTCCATTTCAACCGCATCGTCGAGGAACCGGTCGAGGAGCACCGGTTCTTCCGGGCTTACCTTCACAGCCTCGCGCATGTATTTGACGAGGCGCTCGGGCGTATGCACGATTTCCATCGCACGGCCGCCGAGAACGTAGCTCGGACGAACGACAATCGGGTAACCGATTTCTTCGGCCTTGGCAAGCGCTTCGTCTTCCGTGTGCGCAATACGGTTGGGCGGCTGAAGCAGACCGAGCTGATTGATGAGCTTCTGGAAGCGTTCGCGGTCTTCCGCGCAGTCGATCGCGTCGGGCGTCGTGCCGATGATGGGCACGCCGTGGGCTTCGAGTGCACGGCAGATTTTGAGCGGCGTCTGACCGCCGTACTGCACAATCACGCCCTGGGGCTTCTCAATTTCACAAATGGCGAGCACGTCTTCGAGCGTCACCGGTTCGAAATAGAGACGATCGGAGGTGTCGTAGTCGGTGGAGACCGTTTCCGGATTGCAGTTCACCATGATCGACTCCCACCCGTCCTCGTGAAGCGCCATGGAGGCATGCACGCAGCAGTAGTCGAATTCAATGCCCTGACCAATGCGGTTGGGACCGCCGCCCAGCACGATCACCTTTTTCTTGTCGGTAGGATCAGCTTCGCTGATGCGGCTTCGTTCATAGGTTGAATAGAGGTACGCCGTGGTGGTGGCAAATTCCGCTGCGCAGGTATCCACCCGCTTATAAACGGGTTCAACGCCGAGCACTCGGCGAGCTTCACGCACTTCATTTTCGTGGCAGTCTGCCAGCAGCTTGGCGATGCGCTTGTCGGAGAACCCGCGGCTCTTCAATGCCCAGAAGTCGTCGACATCGAGTTCATTGAGATTGTGGCCGGCAATAGACGCTTCCACTTTCACCAGCTCGTCAATTTGGCGCAGGAACCAGGGATCAATCTTTGAAAGCTCGAAGATTTCTTCCACCGTCATGCCGATGCGGAAGCCGTCGGCCACATAGAAAATGCGTTCCGGTCCGGGTTCGGCAATTTCGCACAGAATCTTCGAACGGTCGGTAGTAATGGGATCGAGACCGCACTTGCCGGTTTCGAGACCGCGGAGCGCCTTCTGCAGAGATTCTTCGAACGTACGGCCGATGGCCATGACTTCGCCCACCGACTTCATCTGCGTGGTGAGGCGATCGTCGGCAGCGGGGAATTTCTCGAAAGCAAAGCGCGGCACCTTGGTGACCACGTAGTCAATGGCAGGCTCAAACGACGCCGGGGTCTTTCCGCCCGTCATTTCGTTCTTGAGTTCGTCAAGCGTATAACCCACGGCGAGCTTGGCTGCGATCTTCGCAATCGGGAAGCCCGTAGCCTTTGAGGCCAGCGCAGACGAACGCGAAACACGAGGATTCATTTCGATGACGATCATGCGGCCGTTTTGCGGATTAACCGCAAACTGGACGTTCGAACCGCCAGTATCCACGCCGATCGCACGAAGCACCGCCATCGAGGCATCGCGCATCGCCTGATATTCCTTGTCGGTGAGCGTCTGTGCGGGGGCGACCGTAATGGAGTCGCCGGTATGAACGCCCATCGGATCCAAATTTTCGATCGAGCAGACGATGATGCAGTTGTCCGCCTTGTCGCGGACCACCTCCATCTCGTACTCCTTCCAGCCGAGAAGCGACTCTTCAATGAGCACTTCCGAGGTGGGCGACAATTCAAGACCGCGCGAAACGATCTCCAGGAACTCGTCCATGTTGTAGGCAATGCCGCCGCCCGTACCGCCCAACGTAAAGCTCGGACGGATCACCGCCGGGAAACCGACGGTCTTCTGAATAGCAAATGCTTCTTCGAGCGTATGAGCAGCACCCGAGCGCGCGCTTTCAAGACCGATTTCGGTCATCAGCTTCTTGAAGCGTTCGCGGTCTTCGGCTTTGTCGATGGCTTCCGGAGTGGCGCCGATCAGTTCAACGCCCCAGCGGCGGAGGACGCCGTGGTGAACGAGATCCATTGCGCAGTTGAGCGCCGTCTGGCCGCCCATCGTCGGCAGGATCGCATCCGGACGTTCTTTTTCGATGATGCGCGCCACCGTTTCCCAAGTGATCGGTTCGATGTAGGTCGCATCCGCCGTCTTCGGATCGGTCATGATGGTTGCGGGGTTGGAGTTCACGAGAATAACGCGATACCCCTCTTCGCGTAGCACGCGGCAGGCCTGCACGCCCGAATAGTCGAATTCACATGCCTGACCGATGATGATCGGACCGGCACCGATGATAAGAATAGATTGAATGTCTGTACGCTTCGCCATGATTCGCTTCTAGTTCGTTTGTTCTGTGCTTTGTCGACTTCGCTGGGCCCATCAGCCGGCACGGCGGCCGGCGAGGCTCTTCGCAAACTTTTCGAATAGCACGTCAATATCGTGCGGACCGGGACTCGCTTCCGGATGCCCCTGGAAGCAGAATGCGGGCTGTCCGATCAGCTCAAAGCCCTGCAGACTGCCGTCAAAGAGGGAGCGGTGCGTGGCACGGGCATTGGCCGGCAGCGTATCGGCATCCACCGCAAAACCGTGGTTCTGGCTCGTGATGTAGACGCGCTTCGTTTCAACGTTTTCCACCGGGTGATTGGCGCCGTGATGGCCGAACTTCATCTTGAGGGTCTTCGCACCGACGGCGAGCCCCATGATTTGATGACCGAGGCAGATGCCGAAAAGCGGCAGCTTGGCCGCGATGGCCTTCTGCGCCACCTCAATGGCGTATGTGCAGGGCGCAGGATCGCCGGGACCGTTTGAAAGGAAGATGCCGTCGGGCTGATGCTTCATCGCTTCTTCAAAGGGCGTCTGAGCCGGCACGACCGTCACACGGATGCCGCGATCCGCAAGGAGACGCAGGATATTGGTCTTGATGCCGAAGTCATAGGCAACGACGTGATACGGGAAAACCGCTGCGCGGCGGAACCCGGCAGGCTCGCCCTCGCGCGAAGGCTCCCAGCTGCCGTCCGTCCAGTCATAGACATGATCGGTCGTTACGGTCTTTGCCAGATCCTGGCCGGCCATTGAGCCCCAGCTGCGGGCAGCTTCAAGCGCCTGCTGCAGATCCTCATCGGTGAGCTCATCACCCATCTGCTTGGCGATGATTGCGCCGGCCTGAGCACCGGTCGTACGCAGATGAATGGTCAGCGCACGCGTATCAATGCCGCAGATCGCCTTCACGCCGGCATCCTTCAAAGCTTCCGGGAGACTTTGACGAGCGCGCCAATTGCTCGGCACATCAGCAGCCGCTTTGACAATCAAACCAGCTGCGTGAATGGCATTGCTTTCCATGTCCTCAGGATTAACGCCGACATTGCCGATGTGCGCGCAGGTAAGCGTCACGAGCTGCCCCGTGTAGGAGGGATCCGTGAGGATTTCCTGATAACCCGTCATCGAGGTGTTGAAGACAACTTCGCCAACCGTAAGACCTGCCGCACCGGTACTTTCACCCTGAAAGACCGTGCCGTCGGCCAGTACGAGCGCCGCTTGAGGTCGAGTTTTCGCAATAAGTGCCACGATGGATACCCTTCCGTTTTGTGTTCTGTTTCTTGATGCTGCGGCTGAGCGAGAACGGTAAATCAAAGCTTGGGGAGAGGTGCATTCGAAGGCTGGTTCGAGGACCGCAATAAGTTCAGTCCTCAAGGCCGCTTTCGAATGCTCCTCCCGATCTGTATCCGCCATCCATTTTTTCGGAAAGGGATAAACAGAGTCTGAAAGAAACCGGCATGCACCGAAAAGTGCCCTTTAGGCACCCATGGTGCGTGGCTGCAAGCACACTCCGACCGCAGTACGGCGAAAAGTCTATCCATGACCTGTTTGCGCTCGCCTCTGCTCATCTAGGTAAATTACCTTCCCCAACCCCGACCTTATCAACCACTCTCAATGTGTCGATCATTTGTCGACCAATTGGTTGAAATTCAAGTGATTTGGTTGTTCGATTCGCTTCTTTTTCAACGTTGGTCGGCCAGAAAACAGGAGCTGCAGCAGGTTCGAAAACACCGTCTGAAAAGACTTTGAGCACCTATTATTTTGCCTTTCAATACAGACTCGAATTCAAAAAAGAAGGCCGGCGCACCCTTTTGCGATGCTCCGGCCTTTTTAGCCTTGATCGTTTTATTCGTATGGAGGATTTCAGCGTTTAAGCGGATTCAATCCCACGCCGTCCTGACCGCGCTCAGGCGCCTGCTGCATGCCGCCCCCTAATTTCATCATCTTCTCCAGGTCCGTTTCGGGCTTCTCACCCACGTCATCCTTGGGAATTGCCTTGAGGCCGCCTGCCGCGAGCGTCATCTCGATTTGCTGCGTCAGCGCGTCATGGACTTCATTGCCTGCCGGGATCTGCTTTCTCAAACGATCGAAAAGCACTGCCGCATGAGCATAGTCGCCGCGTTCAAAGGCCGCTGCCGCGCCGATCATCAAACCTTTCTGGTGCCAAGGATCGACTGCGAGCGCCTTCTCGGCCATCTCACCGGCTTTCAAAAGATCAGACGGATTAAGTGCAATGGTCAAGTCAGCGAGCTCAGCCCAGGCGTTGGCGTTTTTCGGCGCAAGCCGCACCACGTTTTCAAAGGCGATCGCCGCCTGACTTAAGTTTCCAGTCGCGTTGTACTGCTCAGCCAGGAGCTCCCACGCTTCAAGATTGTCCTTGTTGCTCTGAACGGCTTTTTCAAGCGAAGCCATTGTACCCTGCATGTCGCGCTCAGACTTCGCCGCTTGCGCAGCCAAGCGAACCTGTTCGACAGCACGCTCATCCAGCGCAGAAAAGTCGCCGTACCAAAGATAAGCACCCACCGCTGTCGCAGGAATCATCACCGCAACCGCCGCTGTCGTAATGAGCGACGTGCGGGCATTGTCCGCGTCCTTACGCACCTGCGACGGATCGGCGGAATCCTTCGTTTCCTCAGTCTCCTCGAGTACGCGGAGCGCAAGCTCTTCCTCTCGCTCTGCAAATGCAGCCTGCGTCAGACGGCCGGCCGCTTGCTGTTCAACAAGATGGGCATACTCTTCGCGAAGTCCCGCAAGATTATCAGCCGTGCGCGCTTCTTCAGCACGGCCGCCCTTGGAGTGACCGAGCAGCGCCCAAGCAAAGGCACCCACAACGCCCGCCGTCAGGACGAGCGCAAAAATGCAGAAGATCACTTCGTATTTCATTCTGATGCTCCGCGAGTTTGAACGCCGTTCTTGAGCGAACTTTGCCGGGCAGCGAAGCCGCCGTCGACATATTCGACTTCACCTCTGAGGAAAGCCTTGGCGCAAGCGAGCGACTTTGCAGATGCAGCAAGCCTGCGGGCTTTCGCATCTTCTCGACGGATGCGCACTATGCGCACCATGCCCCAGAAGGCCAGAAACACGAATGCAATCGGCCCCAGCCACAAAAGCCAGGTCTTGGCCTTAAAGGGCGGCTTAAAGAGAACATAGTCGCCGTAGCGCTCGACCATGAAAGCCACCACTTCGTCATCTGTACGGCCGGCTTTAACCTGCTCGGCCACCTCTCGGCGCAGATCTACTGCCAGCTGAGCATTCGATTCTGCAATGGTTTCGTTGGCACAAACCAGGCACCGAAGCTGAGACGCAATGTTGTGCACCCGAGGATTGGCTGCCGGATCAAACTCTGAGGGCTTGGCTTCGGCCGTTTTCAGGTTAGCAAAGGCATCGGCCGAATTTTCAACGGTTCCCAGTGAGGGCGCTGAGTCCAGGAAAGCTGCTGCCGCTTTGGATTTTTCGGTAGCCGTGACGGATCCCATGAGCGGCTCTGCCGCATAGCTTGATGCCGGGGCAGCAAGCATCGCCAAAACGCAGCATGCCGCAGCGGTGCCGGCTGCTGAAATTGCAGCGCGCTTGCCCATTTCACGCAGCTGAGGCGCTCTGGTCGAACGCGTTGCCATTGCGAGGAGTCCGCCCAGCGCCATGAAGAGCGTACCGATCCAGATGAGTGTCACAAAAGGCTTCACATAAGCGCGCACCACCCAGCCTTCCCCGTCAGGGGTAGGCGAAGCAAGCGACACGTAGATGTCTTCGGTCAGTCGATGAAGAATGGCCGCCTCCGTCATCGTCATGTTCTGCACGGCGTCGTAGTTGCGTTTTTCCGGGAAAAGCTGCTCGAATTCTTTGCCCTGATCATTGACGATCGTCAGTACGCCTTTAGCGGCCGTGTAATTGGGACCGCGGTATTCGCTCCAGCCGTCATAGCGAAGCGTAACGTCGCGCACCTGCACAGTCTGACCCGGCTGCATAGCTGCCCCTCGCTCCACCTGATAAATCCCGTTGGCAGCCGCGCCGAAAATGAGCAGCGCAAGCCCCAGATGGGCAATATGCATGCCCCACCAGGGAAGCGTCTGGCCGAACACACTGCGTTTTTGCGCACGGGCCGTACGGGCGTAGCGCACCCAGTCGGCAGCGGCGCCAAAGACAATCCAATAAGCGAGGAATGCAGCAAGCGCCATCACGGTCGACCAGGCCCCCAGAAGAACCGGCGTGAGGAGTCCCAAAACAAGCGCTAGAGCAAGCGGCAGTCCCAGCAGACGCCCCATGCGGTCAATGCTTTGCGACTTCCAAGCACAGACAGCACCCACCGGCACAAGGAATGCAAGCGGCACCATCGCGCTGCCGAAGACGCTCTCAAAGTACGGCCCGCCCACGGTGATGCGGCCGCCTCCGACCGCATCGAGGAAAAGCGGATAAAGCGTGCCTAAGAGCACGATCGCCATACCGGCGACGAGGAGCAGATTGTTCCCCATGAGGAGCGATTCGCGTGACAGTCCCGAGAAGGACGCCGCCGATGCGACCGAGCCGGCCCGCCAGGCAAAAAGCAGGAAGGACACGCCGATCACAATCACGAGGAAAATAAGAATAAACATGCCTCGGGCTGGGTCTGACGCAAAAGCATGAACACTCGTCAGAACGCCCGAACGCACGAGGAACGTGCCCAAAAGAGAAAGTGAAAAAGTCAGAATGGCGAGGAAAACCGTCCAAATCTTGAAGGCTCCCCGCTTCTCGGTCACCGCGAGACTGTGCATCAATGCCGTGCCTGTCAGCCACGGCATCAGTGAAGCATTTTCCACCGGATCCCAGGCCCACCAGCCGCCCCAGCCAAGCTCGTAGTAGCTCCAGTAAGAGCCAAGGCTGATGCCGAGCGTCAGGAGCACCCATGAAGCCGTTGTCCACGGACGCATCCACCGCGCCCAAGCGACGTCCAGACGGCCGCCCAGCAGTGCCGCAACGGCAAAAGCAAAAGGAACGGCAAAGCCCACATAACCTAAGTAAAGGAGCGGCGGATGGAAGATCATCCCCGGGTCCTGCAGCAGCGGATTAAGGTCCGCACCGGCCTCGGCCGGCGGAAAGAGCCGCAGGAACGGATTCGAAGTGGTGAGGATAAAGAGGTACAGCCCGAAGGTGATGATGAAGAGCGTGCCGAGAATGCGCGCAAGCACGCGTTCAGGCAGATGACGGGCTGAAAGCGCAACAGCAAAAATCCACCACGCGAGCGTCGTCACCCAAAAGAGGATTGAGCCTTCGTGTGAACCCCACACAGCCGCGAGCTTGTAATACCACGGGAGCGCAATATTGGAGTTGCGGGCGACATTCAGAATAGAAAAATCGCTTTCGACAAAGCCCCAGGCCAGAGCGCCGATCGCAATGGTTGCCAGAACGGCAAGAACGGCAGCGGCAGCCATGCCGACGCGCATCCAGCTTCTGCTGGCTAATTCGGCGCCGGCAAGGGTCAGCACACCGCCGACGGCGCTCACCATGAGCGCCAATATAAGGGCATACTGCCCAATTTCTGCTGTCACAGGATGGTCTCCTTCTTGAGGCCGATTGAGGTGCTCTCACGAGCCTGCGGACCTTCTTTTGCTTTCGGGGTCCTTGCCGCTGCGTCCGGGTATTTGTCTTTGCGCAGCATGTACGAAAAACGCCGCCCGCTGACCACTCTCACCCGAAAACACCCAGGGAGAACGGCACGAGCGGCGTTTTCGCCGCAGAACGCGATCCAGCCAAAGGCCGGCCGCGATCTCCTGAATCAGGATTACTTGGCGTCCTTCACTTCAGCGCGCAGAACCTGTTCATGAATGAAGGCCTGAACCTTGCGCTGCAGAAGGATATGACGGAGCTCTTCCTTGCGGGCTTCATACTTCGGATAGAGTTCAGCCGGACGAACATCCTCAACCTTCACCACATGGAAACCAGCCGGCGACTGCACCGGAACCTTATCCATTTCGCCCTTCTTGAGGCCCATGATGGCGCTCGAGAGCTGGCCGGTAAAGACCGAAGCAGAGGTCCAATCGAGAATGCCGCCGCGGTCCTTGCTTTCTTCGTCCAGAGACTTTTCAGCAGCGATCTTCGCAAAGGATGCACCCTTATTGATCTGATCAATGATCTGCTTGGCTTCGTCCTGCGTCTTCACGAGAATGTGACGGACGCGGTATTCGGTCTTGCCCCAGCGATCGCTTTCCTTCTGATATTCGTCCTTGAGTTCCTTTTCGGTAACCGGATTCTTCTTGACGTACTCATTGACGGCATGCTTCATCAGAACCATGTCGGTCATGCGTTCGATGTCATCCTTAACGGCCTGCTGCTTGTCGAGACCTTCCTTCTTCGCGTACTGGCTCATCACCTTGTACTCGATGACCATCTGGCGCACCTGATCCTCAATCTGAGGATTCGCAATGGCGGCATGAGGATTGGGATTATTCGAGATGGCTTCCGTTGCAACGGCCTCCTGCTGTCCCTTGGTCACGAGGTCGCCATTGACCGTGAAGTCCTTGAATTCAGCCATGGCGGCGCCGGAGGCGACGACGAGAGCAAGCGCGGCGGCAATGGTGGTCTTCATCATTTTTTATGAATCCTCTTTTGTTGGGTCTATTCATGCCTGGACGGAGCTTCAAAAACGGAAGCTGCCGTCGGTCTACGGCAATTGGATGAAGGCATTCTGCGCGGGAAAAATTTCCCGAACCTTACAGGAATGACCGTCAAGGCTATGAAATGCGCCGATTTCGGGTTCTCCCGTATATGAAAACAGCAGATGAGACGACTTTTTCTCATAAAGGCATCACCGAACACCTGCCGATACCCGCTCTCCAAAGCGATCTGCCGCAGCCCTTCATACCGTCAATAACTCTGCGGCAGAAGTCTCAAGCCGTCAGGCAATACCGCAATGAACCGTCAGATCTTTCTTCAGATCGGTCTCGCCGTGCATAGACTGCATTTCATCAGCACGGCGACCGCTCGATATTCGAACGTTCGACCCATATCAAAAAAGAGAGAGGAACCAACACTATGAAACGCCGGGACATCGCACTGGCAGCCGCACTGCTGCCTTTTGCCTCCATTTTTGCGGGCAGCACCGCTTTTGCCGCTGATGCCGGGAATCTCAAGAAACTCCGCGTCGGCGTCACTGCCGGCCAGGCAGCCGAAATTCTCGAACAAGTCGTGCCGCTGGCTAAAGCCAAAGGCCTCGACATTCAGATCTTTGAATTCCAAGACTACATTCAGCCAAATGCAGCCCTCGATTCGGGTGACCTTGACGCCAATATCTTTCAGACCATTCCGTTCATGGAGCAGACCATCAAAGACCGCGGCTACCACCTGAGCGTCGCCGGCAAAGGGTTCACGCTGCCGATGGCCTTCTATTCGAAGAAAGTGAAGAGTTTTGCCGAAGCACCTAAAGGCGCCACGGTCGGCATCCCGAACGATCCGGCCATGGGCGGCCGCGCGCTTTTCCTGCTTGAAAAGGGCGGCGTTATTAAGCTGCGCAAGGGTGTGGGCTACACGCCTTCAGTGCTCGATATTGTTGAGAATCCCAAAGATCTCAAGTTCGTTGAACTCGAAGCCGCTCAGCTGCCGCATTCGCTCAATGACCTGACGATTTCGGCCGTTAACGGCAACTACGCCTATGTTGCCAACCTCAATCCCACGCGTGACGGCATTCTGGTCGAAGATGCCGACGGTCCGTACGTCTGCAACATCGTTGTAAACACAAAGGATCTTGGGAAACCCTGGGTGAAGCAGCTCGTTGAAGCCTATCAGCAGCCGCAGATTGCCGCTTGGATCAAGGAAAAGTACAAGGGCATTGTCATTCCCGGATTCTGAGCGCTGTAAACGTATCCGCTTTTCAAATGGATTAGCGGGCATCTCGGCAAAATCGGCTGCCTCTTTGAGCACGAGAGGCGGCCGATTGATTTCATCGGCTTCAGCCTCAGCGCCAATTGCCGAGCACTGCGGTAATCAGATTGGCCCACGTGTCGTAAAGCGTAATCACCGCAGCTTCATCAAAATCGACAGCGGGTTTCAGAGCACTTGAAGAGAGTGCGCCGCCGACGAGGAAGTACCCGCCTTTGCCGCCCTGCTCCTGCACACGGCGAATGAGGAGTGTACCGTCGTCAGAATAGTCGCAGTTCCATGTCGGCAGCACTTTGCTGCATCCGCGGGCCCGACGAGCGCAGACGGTAAGCAGCTGAGTGGTTGACGCCTCGGGCTGGTAGTCGATAGCTTCACCCACAATGCGCTTTCGGCATTCCACCCCAAAGCTCATGGCAGCACCCTGTGCGCGCGTCAGCGCCTCGGCGGTCAGGTCACGATTGATCTCTCCGGTTTCGCCGCGTACCTCTACTTCCATCCAGGCGTGAGAAGGCACAATGTTGCGGCCTTCGCCGGCATGAAGCTGACCCACATTAACGCGCGTCATACCGTCTGCATGCCGCGGCAGCGCCATGATGGCGAGCGAGGCAGCCGCTCCTGCCAGCAGCGCATTGCGGCCGGTCTGCGGGTGCGAACCAGCATGCGACGCACGGCCAGTGAATTCAAAGTCAATCTTGGTAGTGGAGAGAAGCCGGCGCGGAGCAGCAACAACGGTGCCGAGTTCGAGCTCGGGCGCGATGTGCCCGCAGATAATCATGTCAACGTCGTCAAGCACGCCGGCCTGAAGAATCGGATAGGCACCGCGAGAACCTTCTTCTGCCGGCTGACAGATAAAGCGGATGCGGCCGCAGAGCCGTTCGGCATTGGCATGAATGAATTTAGCGAGTCCGATGGCAGCCGCCTGATGTCCGTCATGGCCGCAGGCATGCATCACACCGCGGCGAATGGACGAAAAGCCGTCCCGGTAAGGCAAATGCGCGAGCGATTCGGGCTCCTCAACCGCTATACCGTCGAGCTCGACGCGAATGGCCAGCGTACGGCCCGGACGACCAGTGTCCCATTCAGCAATGAGACCGGGATAATCGCCCATGCGGCGCATCAGTCCGGCAGGAACACCGTTCTGCATGGCAAAAAGCCGGCCTTTTTCAACTTCAGCGGCATCGCGCCCGCGCACGAACTGCGGGGAAATGAAGTCCGGACCATAGGTAATCTTGAAGCCTTCAGTCTCAAAAGCCTGCGCCAGACGCGCCGTTGAGATGAATTCCGCCCAGCCGATCTCAGCGGTGCGGTGAATCTCACGGCGAAGCGCCATCAATGCGGCTGGATCCACGGGATCCTGCCAGCCAGGGAGCAGATGCGGCCGATCTGGAGCCGCCGCGGTACGCATCGCGAGTGTCTCGGCCTGCGGGACACTCCTTAAAGAAGAAGTCCCAACCGCAGCAGCCGAGCGTTTCCGCGGAGCGTTTTTCAGAATACTTTTATTTTTTTCGGGCGAGGCGGTGGATGTCATTTTTATGTGTTGGGAAATATCGACGCCGCGCCGAGTCGCGTCTTAGTCGAGAGAGTTAGGTGCTTATGCGTATTTTCTAGGTCTTTATTCTACGCTGTCGAACGAATTCTTCCAACACATTTTTTTAACTGAACGCCTGACCAGGCAATGCGAAATTCCCTGTGTGACAATGAGATAAGGTCATCAGCCATCATCGGGAAAAGTAAACATAAGCTCAGCAAAAATACGCAAATCCCGCAAAATGTGCGCAGGTTTGCATAGATGACAGGTCTTCAGCATGAAGACTGCTGCCTAAACCTAAGTGCTCAAGGCTCGACGTTGTCTACCGTGAACGATCGAGCTGTCAGCGAGCCGCGCCGAGACTCCTTCATTTTGAGTTCCCATACTCGGCCTTCAGGCAGATCTTTGGGCGTCATAAAGCGCTTCACAGACTGCCCGCGGGCATCTGGGCGCGCCCCTCGAACAATAGTGTCCACAATTTCCAGAACTGGTTCGGGCAGCTGAGCTGAAAGCGTGAGCTCTGTCTCGGGAAGCTTGCCGCCCGAGCGGCGGGCTTCAAGAACGCCTGAAGCCGAAGTTTTCTGGGCACCCTTGGGCCCGGATCTGAAACCGAACTCCGTGAGTTCAAAATGCATCGGACCGGCAGCATCGAGCGTTTCCTCAATGCTTTCGTCGTCAACTGCACCGAAAAGCTTGAATGGGACATCAGCCGCCTTCATCTTCATGCGGAAGTCTTCAGCATTCAGATGGCGCTCTAAATCTCCCTTGTGGTTCGTCACTTTGAGCGTCGCTTTTTGAGCAAAGGCGCTGTAGCTGCCGTCAAGGGCCTCTGCCGGAGTCGGATCTTGATGCGCCTGAGCAGAGAACTTCCGCATCAAGACCTTAAAGATCCCGCGCCAGTCACCCGAAGAGAAATCCAGTTCGTCGGCTTTAAGTTCCGCTTTTTCTACATACCAGAGCGCTCGCTCTGAGGATTGGCTGTCATCGGCCGCATCAGCAGGAAGTGTCTCATCCTTCGCGTCAGCTGCCGGCAGCGCCATCGTTGGGTCAGTTTTGAGGGCGATGCCGTCAAAAGATGCACGCGTGAGCCGGACTTCAGAAATATTGGCTGCCGGATCCGTAAGACTCACCAACAGCGCTGGGGCCGTGCAGACTGTAGAGAGAGACCCCTGCTTAGGGAGCTTTAAAGAGCACTCCACGGGCTTTGGGGCGGCAAGTCGCCAAGAAATGGGGCCTACACCGGGCTTCACGAAATTGAGCCGCATGTCAAAGGGCGCAGCGCTTGCTGCAATCTTCAGTGCAGCATCGAAAACCGAGCGGCTCCAGCGAATGGAAAGACGCGGATGGGTGCCTTCGAGCATTTTGAGCAGCTTGGCACTTCCCGTCGTTGCATTGAGGACAAAAATATCGCCTGTTAAGCCAAAGGGGCCAAAGTTGGCCGTGACATCAAAGTCAAGCGTGAGCGGCGGAGCTGAAGGGTTATCGGAATAAAGACTCGAAGCAATTGTGAAGTGAACACGGTCTCTTCGGCTGAAGATACCGTCATCCATCCGATCTCCCACCGCGAGCACGCCTTCGGCCAAAGCCCCCGGCGTGAGCAGACTCCCCATAAATTCATCATACTGAGCTTTCTGCCAGCCAATGAAAGCTGCCTCAGCACCCAAAATGACAACTACCGCCAGAGCAGCTGTTCGCGAGTGAGCACAGATAAATCCGTAGATCCGTTGCATTCAGGCCCTTCAAGGAGTCTTTCTCAGTGGCGCACCATGCACCCTAGTGTTGGGAATCTTACGCGAGCTGTGACCGGTTGTCGTACTTCACCGCCAGCCGTTACCGGCAAAGAGGTAAGCAATGTTTGCTTAAAAACGACACGCGTGTCAACAACCATATGTTATTGCTTGAAAACAAAGTCGGCAGAGATTCACCCGCAAAGAGACTTTTAAAGCGGTGAATCATCTGCCGACAAACCCTGCGGCGCAGTGATGCAGCCTTAGGCTGCCGCCTTCTTGAGCGGGCAGCGCAGTGCATCAACCGAGAAGCGCCCTGCACCGGTGAAGAAAAGAACAACCCAGCCGGCAAGATAAAGGTACGCCAGTTCACGCTGAGCAAACGCAGCACCGCCGCCTACCACAAAGAAAACCACAATAAACGTGAAGATGAGCGGCAAGACGGTCAGCCGAGTCCACAGCCCAATCAAAACCAGAATCGAGCAGACCACTTCGGCAAAGATGGCGCCGAGGAGAGCCGGCAGCACACCAATGCCAAGCGGGTCCAAAAAGGAAGTCGACAGCGCGGAGAAATTGGCAATCTTGGCAATGCCGTGCGTGAGCAGCCCGGCCGCGAGCAGTACGCGCAGAAGAAGCAGACCAAAATCGAGCGAGAGCGGTGAGCTCGTAAAGATTTTCTTCATTTGAAAATTCCTTTTAAACAGCAATCGAACCATTTCCGGCTTTCAACTTTCACGGAAACGTTCGATATCAAATTAAGTTCAGTTATACTAGCCGTTGTCTTAAGGGATTTCCCGCTCGTTTTGCAATTAGTTTCCTTTTTAAGTTGACATAGGTACTTTATTGTAGAACGACATTGTTTACCGACATGTCAATCTATAGAAAAAGCGCGTTCACTTCCCGCTCTTGGAAATGAACGCGCCTGAAAACGCTGGTGAATGTGTATTCACTAGATTTTTAAAGTCCCGCTTTCCTGCAGGCTTCAGTCACAAATCGGTTTTCATTTTTCTGAATCTTTTGAATGCGCTGAGCACGCGTGCACTCCCACTGATCGGCGGGATACATCTTGTTCCAAGCTTCCATCAGCTGACGCTGCTGATTGGAGAGTTTATAAACGTCAGCATAGGCCTCAGCCATATAAAGCGTTGAGCGTGCAATCGGCCCGCGGGTATATTCCGGCGGCTCGGCCCGGCGGTTAGCCACCTTCATCGGACAAGTACCGAATGTTGCCGCCGTATCCGGAAGCATCTGGTAGTTGAAATTGGAGCGTATGGCGTTGACTGCGCCGATAGCCGGATAGAGGTTATAGAGATCGGCCTGCATAAAGCGGTATTCCTTGCTCGCTTTTTCAGCACACTTGCGGCCTTTAAAGCTGCGCCCTTTGGAGTCGACACACTCGGGCGACCCGTCACGCCACTCAGAAAAGAATCGGCCGAAGTTTTCCGCAGGAACGACATGCTCCCATTCAACGCGCTTGGCGCGTTTTTGATGTTCAGGCGTCACGAAGCCTTCCGGCAGCGTAATGTTCTTGTCCCGATCGAAAGATGCGAGGCAGTAAAACGTGATGCGGTGATCCTGATAAACCTGATGCTCAAGAATCTTCTTGGCTTTGTTGAAGGACTCAATCGTGGTATTGCCTGCAGCCTGAACGGCACCGGCGGCAAAAAGCGAGGCACTCAGTAGAAGGCAAAGAAGACGGTTCGACATGGACTCTCCAATGAGAAATAATTTTCACCTGCAGCGTCCAGAGCCGCCGCAGGACGCGGTGATTTTAATCGTTCAGCGGCATTGAAGACCTTGGAACTAAAACCTGCCTCCCTTTTGTCTATAAACGGTCGTTTATGTCTTTGCCTCCTCATTCAGCAGCCGAAAGCACCGCATTCCATCCCAAACTGCCGCCGCCGGCAATATCCGCCGAAACTGCGGCCCGGCTGCTTGCTTTCCGTGACGCCCGCCGCTGGGCGCCCAAACATAATCCGAAGGATTTAGCGGCATCCATTGTCATTGAAGCGGCCGAACTGCTCGAAGTCTTTCAATGGTCGGGCGATGATCTTGAATGCCGGGATAAGCATGAACAAATGGAAGATGAGCTTGCCGATGTATTCGCCTATGCACTGCTTCTTGCTGACCGCATCGGAGCATCGCCCGACCAGATGCTGCTTAAGAAGCTCGAGAAACTTGAAAAGAAATATCCGGCCGAGGTCTGCCGCAGAGATCCTCTGTTTGAGACCTACGAAACACTGAAAACAGCGGAGCGAACCCGCCGCGAGATGCTCGAGGACCCGCAGCTGCAGCGTGTGCTCGGATTCCTCCGTTTTCTTCATGAACATTCGGTCGGCGCATGGACGAGCGCTTCGGACGGGCGAGTTTTCTTTGTGGCCTATGACCGTGCTGCAGTCAACTTTTGGCAGGCCGTAGAAGACTGGACCTCACACTTTCCGGCGAAGATGCTTGAAAACGCACTTCCCGAAAATTTCGCCGCGCGTCCGAGCGCAGAGGATATTGCTGAACTTTCGTTTGCCGGCGCCGCAGCGCTTCTCAAAAAGATTGTTCGCGAAGAACGCATCCATGACGGCGCCTTCCTTTCGGCGGCTGAGTCCGGCGTATTGAAGTGTATTCTCGAACGCCTGCAGTCACTTGCCGAGCCATAAGATGATCGGCAGATCATCTTTTAAAACAATGCGGGTTCGGCGGAGCCAAAGCGCTCGGCCTCCCACATCAGCATGTGCCGCTTGAGATCCGTAAGGGGGCCGGTCATGGCCCCCGAAAATCCGCCGACGGTTTCATAGGGTGCGCCGCCGAGTCGTTTGGCCCGCTTAGCCGCTTCAAGCGCTGATGCCGGAAGCACACGATGACAAGGGGTCATCAGCAGAACAGGATTGCGGCGAAGCGCATTCCCGACAGCCTGAGCCCCTCGCGGCACACCGATTACCCCCGCAATATCGCCGTAGGACGCACACGAACCGGGCTGCACCCGCCTCGCGGCCGCCCAGACACTCTTTTCAAAGTCCGTGCCCGGGAGCTGTTTGGAAAAAAGTTTATCCGCATCATTGAGGGCGCTCCCGTCACCAGCCCACCACGCATGGAGGCGATCCGCAGCTGCCGCCAAATATGCCTCTCCTGCGGCTGAAGCAGGCTTTGGCTGGCTCGCTAAGAGCGTCCCGGCTGCCTCATCGGCCATACAGCCCTGCGAATAAACTGACGAAAGACCAAGAATGCCGTCAGCGTCCGCGGTGAGCATCCAGCAGCGCAGTGCGAGAGGGAGACCTTCCCCTAAAGGAACATGGATAAAGCGTAATGAGATGCCGGCAGCAGCGGCTTTCTTAAGGCTGAGAATCAAAGGCATTCGGTCAGTTTTCAAAAAGTTGTCAGCAAACGCAGTTTGGCGCGGCGAAATGCAGCAGCCCGAATGAGCTGACTCCGTCACGCCGCCCAATATAATGCGCCGATGGCTTCTATGGATTTTTGTATGCCTTTTTCGGCCTGTACTCAACGCACTTCTTTCCCCGACCAGCTCTCCAATATTGCCGGCGCCAAAAAGCCTCTGCGCCCTGCTGTCGTCATACGCCGTGCACGACTGCTCTCGGCGCTCGGCAGTTCTTGCGAAGATACGCTCCGGCAGCTTGCATCGGCAGAAGACCTTTGTGCACAGCTCGCTCCGAGTGATGTGCGAGTACCCGAAAGCGATTTGGCGGAAGCGGATCGGCGCATTGCTGAAGCTGCCCGAACAACGGGACTTAAAGCTTTTACTCGCCCCGCCAGAAGTCTTCGGCTCGCAGCCTCAGCAGCACTTCCGCTGCTTGACGAAGCGCTGCAAGCGGGCATTGCCCCTGCAGACATCGGCCTTATCGTCGGCAACACTGCCGCAGGCACGGCCGAAACCGTCTCCGTCCTGCGCAGTCATCCTGAAACTGAAGCTCCAGACAAATGGATGCCTATTGAAATCGGCGCTGTCGCCGCGCTCACTGCCCGCCTCGCAGGGATTTCGGGGCCCGCCTATTGCGTTTCCACTGCCTGCACGGCTGGGAGCAAAGCCATTCTGGAAGGCGCAAGGCTCCTTCTCACCGGTCGAGTTCGGGCTGTTGTAGCGGGAGGAATAGACGCTGAGTCACCGCTTACCGAAGCGGGGTTTTCTGCTCTGGGCGCCAGAAGCCCCGGCCGAGCGCTTCCTTTTGATGCGCGGCGAACCGGCATGCATCTCGGCGAAGGCGGCGGATTTTTGCTGATGATGCTCGCCCAGACTGAGCAGGCATATTTTGGCGGCATGCCCGATGAAGGTCCTGAAGTTCGGCTTGCCGGCTGGGGAGAAACGTCGGATGCTCATCATATCTGCGCCCCGCACCCGGAAGGCGCAGGCGCTCGTGCGGCCATCGAAGCGGCTATCCGCAATGGTGCGCCGCACCCTGTCGGCTTTGCCCTTTTGCACGGCACCGCTACAGCGCAAAACGATGCCATGGAAGCAAGAGCCATGATGTCTGCCGCTCCCGGCGTATCCGCAGCCAGCCTCAAACGCCATGTCGGTCATCAGTTGGCCGGTGCAGGCGCCTTTAACGCTGCTGTCGCGTGGAGCCTTCTCAAAGGTCTGGGACCAACGCCTCTTAATTTCTCCCGTTCTAGTCACCCCGATCCTGAGCTCCCTGCAGCCTTTAGGGCGGCATTGAGCGGACCGGAAAACACCAGCAGCGACCTGACCGCGAAGCTCGATTCGCCGGGTGCTCCCGGCGTGCTGGCCTCCGCATTTGCTTTTGGCGGCAGCAATGCCGTTCTATTCTTTACCGCTCGGCAGGAGCTTGACCAATGATCAGCACGAATGAGCTCAGTTTTCCGATGCCGGCAGCGAACCTCATCGCACAGCGCGACCCCATGCGCTTTGTCGATACGGCGCTTTATGCTGATGACTGCGCTGCTGAATCGGTCACTCTGGTACGTGCAGACTCTCTGGCTGCTGATGCCTGCGGACGTTTTCCCGCCGTCGCATTAATTGAAATCATGGCGCAGACCATCGGCATTTATGCCGGTCGGCTGCAGCGCCTGGCCGGCGAGCCTCCCGTTGTGGGTCTGCTTCTCGGCACGCGCCGAATGTCGCTGCCCATTTCTTTCTTCACGCCGGGCGACAAGCTTTTCTGCAGAGTTCAAAAGAAATTTGAAAGCGATGAAGGACTCTGGCAGTTTGACTGCGAAGTCATGCTGATTGAGCGGGCGAGCGGCGTCCCCTGCCGCGTCCCTGCGGGGTCGGCAGCGCTCAATGTCTTCAATCCGCCTGCCGGATATTTCGAGCGCCTCGAAGACAGTACTCGCTAGAATGCCAGCCTCAGTATTTGAAAACACACCGATAAGAAAATGATGTCTCCTACTGCACAGTCTGATCGCCGCACCGTGCTCATTACGGGCAGCACCCGCGGCATCGGCCGCGCAGCGGCGCTTCGCCTGGCTCGAGACGGCTACGATGTCGTCGTTCACGGCAGAAAGCCCTCTGCAGAAGCCGACGCACTTCTCGCCGAACTTCGCGAATTCAATACCGCGCCCAGAGCGCTATTTTTTGATGTCGCCGATCGTGCAGCTGCAGCTGCCGCACTCTCGGCCGATATTGAAGCCCACGGAATCTATTGGGGCGTTGTTTTGAATGCCGGCATCAACCGCGACGGCCCCTTGGCCGGCATGCCGGCGCAAGATTGGGATCAGGTTCTCGCCGTTGATCTCGGGGGCTTTTACAACGTCCTGCAGCCGCTCACGCTGCCGATGGCCCGAAAGCGCCGCGGCCGCATTGTGGTGATGAGTTCAGTGTCCGGCATCTCCGGCACGCGCGGCCAAACCAATTACTCCGCAGCCAAAGCGGGTGTCATCGGTGCGGCCAAAGCGCTGGCCGCAGAGCTTGCAAGCCGTTCGATTACGGTCAATGTCATTGCCCCCGGGCTTATCGACACCGCCATGGCTTCGGCGGAAGACCGCGAACGCATTCTCCCCTATATTCCGATGCGGCGTCTCGGCAGTCCTGATGAAGTGGCTGCCGTCGCAGCATTTCTGCTTTCCGACGACGCGGCCTACGTTACCCGCGCCGTTATCCCTGTTTCTGGAGGTCTGATCGGATGAAGCTTCCTCAGACAGCGCGCCGCGTCGTTATTACCGGCATGAGTGCCATCTCTCCGCTGGGTTCGAGCTGGGCGGATGTGCGCAGCGCACTGCTTCACAACCGCAGCGGTATTCAGCATATGACCGAGTGGGAAGACCTGCAGGGACTGAACACCCGAGTCGGTGCGCCGGCCGCTCCCTTTGAACTCGACCCCGAATTCTTCACCCGCAAGCGCACGCGCTCAATGGGACGTGTGGCTCAGATGGCCGTCAAAACCGCCCGAGATGCGCTTCGGGATGCAAATCTGCTCGATTCTCCGGAAGTCTCTTCTCCGCTCTGCGGCGTCTCTTTCGGTTCGTCAGCCGGACAGCCGAGAGCCGTCGCAGAACTCGCGCACATGATTCTCACCAAGAGCTGCCGCGGCATCACCGCAACGACCTATGTGCGCATGATGTCGCACACCGCACCGGTGAACATCTCGGTCGCCTTCGGCTGCAAGGGCCGCATTATTACGACAAGTTCGGCATGCACTTCCGGCTCTCAAGGCATCGGATCGGCCTATGAAGCGATCGCATCAGGCAGACAGACGCTGATGATCGCGGGGGGCTGCGAGGAGCTTGACGCCACCGATGCCGCGATCTTTGACACGCTTTTTGCCACCAGCACCAACTGGAACGACGATCCGACGCATACCCCTCGTCCTTTTGACCGACGCCGCGACGGCCTTGTTGTCGGCGAAGGCTCGGGCGCCCTCATCCTCGAGGAGCTCGAGCACGCCCGTGCCCGCGGAGCCCGCATCTATGCGGAAATCTTAGGTTACGGCACCAATGCCGACGGCGAGCACATCACCAGCCCCGCTTCTGAACAAATGGCGGCAGCCATGCGTCTGGCGCTTGATGATGCCGGACTCGCCCCCAAAGACATAGACCTCATCAATGGTCACGGCACCGCTACCGATCGAGGTGATCTTGCAAAAAGCAAAGCGACTTACGACGTTTTCGGCGGCACCGTTCCCTATACCACCTACAAAGGCCACATGGGACACACGCTCGGAGCCTGCGGTGCGCTGGAAGCGATTTTTGCCGTTCACGCCATGATGGAGGGGGTTGTCTCCCCCATTCTTAATCTTGAAGAGCCCGACCCTGAATGCGCGCCTCTGGACTTTGTCATGGGCGGCGTTCGTGAACTTGAGCAAAAGATCATTATGTCGAACAACTTTGCCTTCGGCGGGATCAATACCAGTCTGATCTTCCGCAAGTGGCCGACAGACGACTCAGCCGCATCGCACTGAATGCATTCTTTTAGTCCGCTCTTCATTTTGAATACACGACCGCAACGCATTGCATAGCCTTATGCCGAACGCACACGAATCGACAGATCCCTGGCCGGCTCCGCCGCAAGAAGACCGCTCTTCGCCTGACCCGTCCTCAGCGCTTCAGGCGCTGCAGCCGCTTTGCTTTACGCAAGCGCTCTTTGACAATCGCTCAGCCTTAGAGGCTGTGCTCGCGCATCTCTTTACCCCGAGTTTTGAAGATTTTGCCGACTTCGAAGATGCCGAGCTGGAAAATGATTCAGACATCAGTGCTGAACCCTCTGTTCCGGCCGGCTGGGCAGCAACCGTCATGGCCATTCCCGACACGCTTAGTCCGGACCTCGAGCGTGCTTTGACGGCGCTCCTGCCAGAGGAAACACAGCACCGGCTCATGCGGTTCACGCATCCTGCACGGCGCCTGCAGAGCCTGTTCGGCCGCCTCCTTGCACAGCGTCTTGCCAACCTTGCCTCGCATGCCGGACAGTCACCCTATCATCTGCGCGAACAGCCGCCTGAAGGCCCTCAGCTCACCGATTTTTCCGGTGTTTCCGTCGGACGTTTTGCGGTGGCTCATACGGACGGCTGCGTTGCAGTAAGTCTTTCTCGACGGGCAATGGGGATCGACCTGGAGCAGCCAACCCGCGCGCAGCAAACGAAGCGTCTGGTGAGCCTCGCAGAATTTGCTTTTGGGGCGCGTTTCGCCCGCACGATTGCCGCTGCATCAGCCGTCAACCTGACGCGCGCTCAGGAAGCATTCCTTGCTGCCTGGGGCATTTTTGAAAGCGCTCAAAAAATGAACGGCGACGATCGAGAGCCCGCCAATGATTCTCCGCTGACCGACGAAGTACTGAAGAAATATGCCCGTGCCCGCGAAGTGGAGCTTTTTTGGGAAGACGTACTCCGTACTCGCGCTCCCGATGGTTCTGCCGTAGCGCAGCGCTTTGTGCGTACGCCGGCGGGTCTTTTGACGCTGCTCGGCGGCGGACCGGCCGACGCTCCGCATGCGCTCGAGTGGCTTGATCTCACGCCCGAAGCGCTTCTGGTTGAACTCACCGCTCATCGTCATGCCTATGTGTGACGCTTAAAAAAACAATACGCCAGCATCACTCATTTTTTCCTCAAGGTTTCTCTATGTCCCGCAGCCGTTCGAATTTCCTCGCTCAGCTTGAACGCGCACAGTTCATCGCCTTTTCGCCTTTCATCTTTCAGGCAGCGGCGGCCGCGCTTCGTACGGGCCTCCTCGAGACGCTGAGCCGCAGCCCCGGGCAAAACGTCGCCGGAGCCGCTGCTGCATCCGGCCTCACACCTTACGCTGCCGGCGTTTTAATCGACATTCTCGCCACTGCCGGCATTCTGGAACCGGCTCCGAATGAAGGTCTGCGCGGCTGGAAGACGACCCCGGTCGGAGATCTGCTCATCTACGACGAAATGACCCGCGCCAATTTCTTCTTCACTGCCGATACCTGCTGGCCGGGACTCGACCGCACTGAAGAGGCCCTGAAGGAAGGCAAACCCGCGGGTCTTGCCGCTTTTAACCCCTCCTGGAAGACCATCTATCCGCACCTGCCGGAACTCCCAGCCATGGCGCAGCGCTCTTGGTTCCGGTTCGACCATTATCACAGCGACCGAGCCTACGCCGCTGCGATCGAAGCCATTCGCGAATTCTGGGCCCCTCAGATGCCTGCACGCATGGCTGATATCGGCGGCAATACGGGACGCTTCACCAAGATGTTCCTGGAAGCCTTCCCCGATTCGACTGCCGTGCTTGTCGACCTCCCCGTGGAAGTAAATGCGATCCCGGAGCGCTCTGAACTCAGCAGCGTGCAGCACCGTCTTTCGGGTCATGCCATTGACTGGCTCACATCTGAGGAACTGACCGGCATGGAAGACGTTGATCTCTTCTGGATGAGTCAATTCCTTGACTGCTTCAGCCTGGATGAGGCGGCCTCCATCCTTGAACGCACCCGCCGCGCAATGAAACCCGGCGCCAAACTCTGTGTGCTTGAACCGCTCACTGATGAGCAGCGTCATCAGGCGGCAGCGCTCTCACTGGCTGCTTCGAGCCTTTACTTCACTGTGCTGGCCAACGGGGTAAGCCGCTTCTTCCACGGCGCCGAACTTCGAGAACTTTTCAAAAAGACGGGGTTCCGCATCATTCAGGAAAAGCCCAACATGGGCGTTTCGCATACGCTCTTTTTGCTTGAGGCTTAACGACCGATTCGGAACCGGTCGCCCGCGAATCTGCAATTTGAATGCCGATGGATGCTCTTCGGGCTCATCGGCATTCTGTTTACCCAGTCACATCTTGAAGCCGCCTGAAATCACTTGATACTGATAGGGTTTTCCATATCGATCCCATTGTTTAGATGACGATGCGGAGCAGCTCCTTTCTGTGAACTTCATACTTTCGCTCGTCCACAAGCTTCAGACGGCGTCTTCCGGCTGACAACGACGCATCTGCAAGATATCCCTAGTCCAAGTTGCGTACTTCATTTGCTCCGCACACTCCGTCCAATGGTTGATGACAAGCGCAAATTCCTGCGCCTATTCTGAATTCAAAGCGATGCCGCAGACGCCCGGCGATTCAAGGAGCAGCCGCTCTCCCGGGCAGAAAGCGGCGACAGCGCAACATATTCGGAAAGGAGTTTTTATGACGCAATACCTGAAGGACCGCTATGGACTTCTGATTAACGGCGAATGGGTTGACGCAGAGAATGGCGCAACATTTGAAACCCACAACCCCGCTACCGGCGAACTGCTTGCACTTTGTGCAAACGCTTCGGCCAAGGATGTGGATCGCGCCGTCAAGGCAGCCGCAGCAGCTCAGCCCGCCTGGGCGGCCAAGTCGCCGGCCGAACGTGCCAACATCCTCCTCAAGATTGCCGACCGCATTGATGAACGCGCACTTGAGCTCGCCACGGTTGAAACGCTCGACAACGGCAAGCCCATCCGTGAAACCACGTTGGTCGACGTGCCGCTTTCGTCGGATCATTTCCGCTACTTCGCCGGCTGCATCCGCGCCGATGAAGGCGAAGCAACGATGATTGACGAAAACACGCTCTCCATCATTCTTCGCGAGCCGATCGGCGTGGTCGGTCAGATTGTGCCGTGGAACTTCCCGCTCCTGATGGGCGCCTGGAAGATTGCTCCGGCCATTGCTGCCGGCAATGCAGTGGTGATCAAGAGCTCCTCGACAACGCCGTTGTCACTCAATGTGCTCGGCGAAATCCTCAATGAGTTCCTGCCGCCCGGCGTCGTCAACATCATTAGCGGACGCGGTGCGCAGACCGGTCAGGCCATGCTTGATCATCCGGGCTTTGCGAAGCTTGCCTTTACGGGTTCTACCGAAGTCGGTTACGACGTGGCCGAAGCCGCTGCCAAGCGCCTCATTCCGGCTACGCTGGAACTCGGCGGCAAATCCGCCAACATCTACTTTGATGACTGCCAGCAGGACAAGGCCATTGAAGGCGCTCAGATCGGCATTCTCTTCAATCAGGGGCAGGTTTGCTGCGCGGGCTCGCGCATCTTCGTGCAGGAAGGGATCTACGACGAATTCGTCGCCAAACTGGCTGAGGCCTTTAAGAAGGTAAAGGTCGGCAACCCGCTTTGCAAAGACACTCAGATGGGTTCGCAGATTAACGAGCGTCAGCTCCAGAAGATTCTCGGCTGGGTCGAAGAAGCCAAGAAGGAAGGTGCCAAGGTGCTCGCGGGCGGTGAACGCGCCGTCGTTCCCGGCTGTGAAAAGGGTGCTTTCATGCAGCCTACGCTGCTCGTTGACTGCGAAAATCAGATGAATGTCTGCCAGCAGGAAATCTTCGGGCCGGTCGCCTGCGTGATCAAGTTTAAGGACGAAGCTGAGGTTCTCAAGCTAGCCAATGACTCTGAATACGGTCTTGGCGGTGCTGTCTGGACCCGTGACATCAACCGCGCCTTCCGTGTCGCCCGCGGCGTCCAGACGGGCCGCATGTGGATCAACACGTATAACGAGCTGCCGGCGCACTCGCCCTTTGGCGGCTACAAGAAGTCCGGCATCGGCCGCGAGACGCATAAGGTCATTCTCGAACACTACAGCCAGATGAAAAACTTGTATATCAGTCTTTCAGAACAAAAGCGCGGCTTCTTCTAATTCATAAGCTTAGACGCTGACACTCAAAACGGCTTTCCCGGTCAATCAACTGGGGAAGCCGTTTTTTGCTGCACTGCGATAGTGCTGCGGCGGGAACCGAGTGCCGATCAATGACCGTTTTTTCAGCGCAGCGCGTCCGCCTCGCGGCGTTCAAGCATCCGCGCATAGTTGCGGCAATGCTCAACCAACTCCAGCATATCGACAGAAAGGTATTTGCCGCGTTCATGACAGAAGGTCAGCTGCCGCATCCAACGGTCGGGAATCTCAACGCGGGCAAGGAAACGGCCGAAGATGGGGTCGGTCAACACGCGTTTAGACATGTAGGTGATGCCGAGCCCAATGCGAACGGAACGAAGAATCGCATCAAAGCTGTTGAGCTCAGCCGAGACATTGACTCTGGAAAGCCGCTGATGGAGCTGCGTTTCAAAAAAGTCTCGGGTGGAGGAGCCTTCTTCGCGCAGGAGCCAAGAAGCACGCTCAAGCTCCTCATAGCTCACCGGACGGCCCGTGAGCGGATGATCTTTCGGAGCCACCACGACCATTTCATCGGCCATCCAGGGAAAGGTCACCAAGTCGTTGTTGGTCACAGGACCTTCAATCAGCGCTATGTCGAGCTCAAAGGAAGAGAGTTTCGCAGCGATCCTTGAAGTATTGGCGATTTCAGTAGCCGGCATCCATCCGGCAGCATCCCGAAAAGACTTCAAAAGATCGGCGAGCATGAATGTGCCGATGGTCCGCGTGCAGCCCACGCGAAACGGACAAGGCTCATGGCCGCGGCGAAACAGATCTGCAATGTCTTCCGCTCGATGAAGCATCTCGTCGGCCTGCGGCATCATGCGGCGGCCTTCAGCCGTTAAAAAAATCCGCCCTCGATTGCGGTCAAAGAGCTGAACGCCAAGACGCGTTTCAAGCTCGGAAAGCGCCTGCGAAACGGCGCTTTTGCTCATCGTGAGCGACTCGGCGGCAAGACCAATGCTTTCTGTTTTGGCAATGGCTAAGAAGACCTGAAGCTGGCGAAGGGTAATCGGAAGCAATCTGTTCACCGTTGTTGCGGGCAAAAGAATCCTGCAAACGCAGGTCTTTCAAAAACCTGCGCCTCTCAAGATCACTTAAGACGATTCTACCGAATGCGTCAAATCTCTGTCTGCAAGCCAAACGGCGGCCTTTGAAATCGTGCAAAAGCATCGCGAAGATTTGCGATTCATCGGGGCGGCAGCTGCGGACCACTGACGGCAATGCATCTAAAGAAGAGCGATGCCGCAGCAGTTTCCCGCAGCGGCATCGCCATGAAACATTAAAAGATTGCATCGGCAGCTCGACGCCCTATTGGGCTGAGCTGCCGGCGGCTCAAAGAACCGGCTTGCTCGGAACTGCCGAAGCAGCTGACGGAGCCGAAGGTTTAACCTCTTTCGCCGCTTCGGCCTGAGGCGCCTTAACGGCAGCAGCTGCAGTCCCTGCCGCAGCAGGTGCCGCCGGGGACTTAACCGGCTCGACAGCAGGTTTCTTTGCCGGAACTCTCGGCGTCACGGCTGCCGGCGCTGCTGTCTTGACAGCTTGGGCAGGAGCAGGTTTGCGGGAAGCCGCAGGTTTAAGAGACTGAACTTGCGGCGTCTTCACGGCGGGCTTGGCCTGCTCGGCAGCGGGCTGCTTGGCGGAAACCGTCGCCGCTCGTGCCGCAGGCTTCTCAGCCTTGGCCGCTTGAGCAGGAACGGTTTTGGCCGGAGCTGCAGCAGCGGGTTTTGCAGGCTGAGCTTTGCGTGTCTGCGGGGCCTTCGCTGCGGACTTGACCTGCTTGACTGCCGGTTCCTTGGCAGAAGCTCTGGTCTTTCGTGAGCCAGTCTTTACTGCCTTCACCGGTTCTTCGGCCTTAGGCAGATTGGCGAGAAATCCCTTCAGAACCGACTTCAGAATCGCCACGCCCTCGGTGATCTCACGCTTCTTGATGATGAGCGGCGGGCACAGACGAATCGTCGTGCCGCCGGCCGTCAGAATAATGAGCCCGGCTTTAAGCGCGGCCTTCTGAATGTCGCCGAGCTGCGCACGAAGCTGCGGAATCAGTTCGCAGCCAATGAGCAGGCCCATGCCGCGGACTTCCGTAAAGACATGCAGTTCCTTGTTGAGCGCTTCAAGCGACGCCTTCATGAAGGCGCCGTGCTTGACGACCTTTTCCAGGAATTCCGGTGCAGAAATATGCTTCAGAACCGCATTGCCGACCGCGCAGGCCAATGCATTTCCGCCAAAGGTCGATCCGTGCGTGCCGGGTTTGAAATGCTTGGCAACAGCGTCGTTGGTCAGTACGCAGCCGATAGGAACGCCGCCGGCCAAACCTTTCGCCGTCGTTACGATATCGGGGCGAATGCCGATCTGTTCATAGGCGAAGAACGTGCCTGAACGTGCGCATCCTGACTGCACTTCATCAAGGATGAGCAGTGCATGGTGCTTGTCACAAAGTTCGCGCACACGTTTGGCAAACGCGGGGTCCACGGGCAGTACGCCGCCCTCGCCCTGCACCGGTTCGAAAATCACGGCACAGGTGCGGTCAGAAATCTGCTTTTCAAAAGCACCAATGTCATTGAAAGGCAGATGGGTAATCGCACCCGGACGCGGGCCAAAGCCGGAAGAATACTTATCCTGCCCGCCGACACAGACCGTGAAAAACGTGCGGCCGTGGAAACTGTGCGTGAAGGAGATGATTTCATCCTTCTGCTCGCCGTAATCGTCAAAAGCCGTTCGGCGGGCGAGCTTGAGCGCAGCCTCATTGGATTCGGCGCCGGAGTTTGTAAAAAACACCCGGTCAAACCCTGTGAGTGAAGTGAGCCGCTTAGCTAGTTTCAGGGTAGCGTCGTTCGTGAAGACGTTGCTGATGTGGCAGAGCTTTGCGCTTTGTGCTTTCAGAGCCTTGCGCACAATCTTTGGCGCGTTGCCGAGGCTGTTGACGGCGATGCCGCCGCCGAAATCAAGATAGCTGCGGTTCTGCGAATCATAGAGGCGGCACTTTTTGCCGTGCGTCATCACAAGATCAGCGGGCTTGTAACAGGGAATCATCACCTGATCGTATTCGGCGCGGGTAGGCTGCGTCATGATTTATTCCTTTGCGATTGAATGGTTTTGCAGGCTCAGAGCCTTACAGACGGCAGCGCCGTCAAGCTCTTCGCGCTTAAGGCAAGTTTAGAAATTGTATTCGTAGGCAAGCTCGTCGCACCGCGCGCGCTTGGGACAATTCTCGCAGTCCTTTAGGATCTTCTCAGGAAGTGCGTCGATTTTGGTGAGTGAGAAACCCACGCGTTCGAAGAATTTCGGGTTGCGGGTCAGCACGAAAACTTTGTCGATATCGAGCCGGCGGGCTCTTTCGAGCAGATATTCAACAATCGCACGCCCTTGTCCCTGACGCTGAATGTCGGGGGCAACGCCGAGCGAACGGATTTCAGCGAGCCCGGAGTCATAGACGAAAAGACTGGCACAGCCGACAAGACGGCCGTCACGTTCGCAAATGGCAAACGAGTCGATGTTGCGGATGATGTCTGCCCGTTTGCGCGGAAGGTTTTCGCCCTGTTTGGCCCAATATTTGACGAGTCCCTCCAAGGCATCAACGTCGGAAAGACGAGCCTGACGAATGTAAAACGGGCTCACCGCTGCGGCTTCGCCTGTCGTCCGCTTGGCGAGCAGCTGCGTGAGCGCACGCGAAAGATAGCGCAGCTCATCGGCCGTGATGTTGCGGCTTCTCAGGAGATTGAGCGCCTCCTCATAAAGGTCGGCGAAAGGCGTGCCGCGGAAACTCGCCGCGACATCGTCGGGGAGCTTGACGCCCAAGGGCGGCAGTGCCCCGGCCTTTTCAGCCGGGATCATGTGGAGCACAGCGCTCATGTCGGAAGCGGCATGTTCTGGCACCAACGGAAAAATCTTTTGCTGTGCGCTAGCGTTGTTCATCAAATTGCCTCAGAAGACTTCCTGCTTTCAGCGACAGGAGAGTTGACGAATTTTGTTGGGGAAAAATGTCTTTGACTGAAGCCGCGCCCAAATGGACGCCTGCAGACCTGCAGCGCCTCAAGGAATCAACGGTTAAACGTTGGGGTGCTTTCCTTGGGCTTCAAGTTCGTTCATTTTATGAATTTCATTTTTTGGTATTAGGCGCATTTGCCTAGCTTGAGTTGATGCAGACCAAAAAATAGAAAATCAGTCGGCGCATTTTTGCAAAATACTTTTCATTGAAATATTTTATATAAATATCAATGCGCTACAGCATCCAAAATCGTCGCGTTGAGATTATGGAAATCAATCTCAGGCAACACGCACAACAAAACGAAAAGACCTCAAAGAAATGCCCGACTTTAGTCGATTTGTTCGACTTCACACGGCGCAATAGTCGACAAATAACGAAAGACAGGCAATAAATTCACATTTGAACTGCGCTGACAGTTCACCGTCGGATTCACTCAAGCGTGAATGTGGTCCCCGGCAATTGTCCAAATGCAAGTTTGTTGGGCAGCATCGGATCAAAGACAGAGGCTGCAGCCACCGGTTTGCCTGTCATGGCTGCAGCACGGAATGCGGCGCGCACCTTGACCGTCATGCCGCCGGAAATCACGCCTTCGGCAATAAGCGTCTCTGCCTGCTCCTCATTCAACTGTTCAAAGAGATGTTTGTCGGCATCGAGCACGCCGGGAACATCCGAGAGAAAGATGAGCGGCGCACCCAAGAGCGCAGCTGATGCCACCGCCGCATCGTCGGCATTAATGTTCCAGAGCGCCCCGGCAGCATCCATACCAACGGACGAAATAACCGGCGTGAAGCCGGCATCAAGCAAGGCTTGGAGACGGCGTTTTGCGGCAGAGTCTCCGGGCTCAATCACGCCGACGCGTCCTAAACGCGGGTCCGCCGGCACGACCCGGCCGATGCCTGCATCGGTAGCGCAGAGTCCCAGAGGCATCAGCCCCGCCCTTTGCGCAGCTCCGCGCAGCTTCAGGCTGCAGGTGCCGGCCAAGGCGCCGGCAATAACCGGCATGTCTTCGGCAGGGCTCACACGCAGTCCCTCGATCCTGTCAATGCGGCGGCCAAGGCCGCGCATGAGTGCGTCCACCTCAACGCCTCCCCCATGCACCAATACGACTCTCGTACGCTCTGCGCTTGCGGCTGAACCGGCCAGTGCCGCAAAAAGCGCGTCAAGCGCTTTATCCGCTGTCAAAGCCTTGCCGGAAAGCTTCACCACAAGCACATCAGCTTTGAATGGATTTGTCATCGCACTCTTTCCCCGAAGTTAAAGCAGTCCCTGCGTTTCAGGAAAGCCGAAGCGCAGATTCATCACCTGCACCGCCTGTCCGGCTGCTCCTTTTATCAGATTGTCGATAGCCGAGACCACAACAGCGTAGCCGGCTTCCTCATCCACGCTGAAGCCGATGTCACAAAATGGCAGATTCACCACATCATCGAGCTTGGGAAGCGCCGGACGCAGACGTACCAGCGGACACGCCGCATACGCGCTCTCATAAGCCTGCTGAATCTTTTCCCGCGCTTGAGACTGATCACCGAGTCCCGACGCAAGCTTCACGGTGACCGTGGCAAGGATTCCGCGCTTAAAGGGCCCCAGGTGCGGCGTAAAGATGACCGGGCGCCCTAAATGCGCCTCTATTTCAGGCCGATGACGATGCGTAAAGACTCCGTAGGCCGAAAGACTCACTTCACAAAAAACATTCCCGATCTTGGCTTTGCGGCCCGCACCGGAAACACCAGAAACAGCATCGATCACAGGCTTAAAGTCAGCGGCAAGCAGACCCGCATCAATCAAGGGCTTAAGCGCGAGCTGCGATGCCGTTGGATAGCACCCGGGAAGAGAAACGATCCGGGCGGCGCGAAGCTTGCCGCGGTCGACAAATTCCCCAAGGGCATAAACCGCCCGATCGAGCAGTTCAGGATGCTTATGCTCAAACCCATAAAACTTCGGATAATCCGACGCATTCGGCAGTCGATAGGCACCGGAAAGATCAAAGACCACTGCGCCTTGAGCAGCAAATATCGGCGCCAGGGCCGCACTCACAATGTGTTCGGTAGCCAAAAAAACAGCATCAAGCCCCTGCGCCGCAGCAGCCGGATCCGTCATGGGTTCCAGCACGAGCTGTGTGCGACCAAAAAGACGACCGTCAATTTCTGCAATCGCCCTGCCGGCGTCGCTGCTCGCGGCCGAAACATAAAGATGCGTCAGTTCAACCGCCGGGTGCGCAAGCAGGAATCTCGTCAATTCTGATCCTGCATAGCCGCTCGCGCCGACCACGGCCGCTCGGATTTTTCTTGCTGCTGTCATCTCAAGTTTGTCCTCTTTAGATGCTGGCCGGTGCGGCCGAAGTGTTTGGAGGGGAGTTTGACAAATGTCGATCATCTTGCCGCACTCGTCCTCAGGCCTTTTGCCCAGAGTTCTTGATGGATTTCGGAGACCTCGCTGATTGCATCGGCATCCTCAGCGGTCCGTCGATGATTTCACCGCTTTATTCAAGGTCTCCGCAGCCTTTTAACCTCAGACCAAAGCGGCAAAGACGGCGCTTGGTCAAAACGGTTTAAAACGCCGTACAACATTGGTAAACATATGAAGAGATAGCGTTAATCCTTAAAAAAACAAACGATGCATTGTGCGCTGGCGCACAGACGAAAAGGCTCTCCAAATCTAATCTTTTCCGAACTTGCAGTCTCAAACGCGAAACTAAACCCATGGGACTGCAGACTGAAATTCAAGAAGCCGCTGTCGGCTTCTGAAACAAGGAGATTCATATGCCTAAGTTCAATCGCCGCCAATTTCTCGGCTCTACGGCCGCTGCCGCTGCTTTTGCAGCAGCACCGGCCATCGTTCAGGCTGCCGTCGTTGAAAAGAAGGTCGACCTTGTCATCGTGGGCGGCGGTCTTGCCGGCCTTGCTGCCGCGAACGCTGCTGTTAAGAAGGGCGTGAAGCCTATCGTGTTAGAAAAGGAAGCGTTCCTCGGCGGCGCCGGGCTGTTCCCGGAGGGGTCGCTCGGCGTCGGCACGCGCTACCAGAAGGAGCACGGTATTAAGACGACCGTGCAGCAGGTGCTCGACGCGGCTTTGCAGTTCCACCACTATCGCTGTGATCCGGCCGTCCTTCGTGTGCTGATTGAAGAGTCCCGTCAAACGATTGACGAAATTCAGGACATGGGCATTGAGTTCCGCGGCATCCGCACCATGTACGACAAGCACGAATCGCTCATGACATGGCACTTGTTTGTCGGCGGCGCGGCCAAGGTAATCGAACTCTTTGTGAAGAGCATTCGTCAGGGCGGCGGCGAACTCCGTACGCAAACCTCAGCGCAGCGTCTCATCATGAACAACGGCAAGGTCACTGGTGTTGAAGCCAGAGATGCCAAGGGCAACACCATTATTCTGCATGCCAAGAAGGTGATCATCGCCACCGGCGGCTTTGCTGCCAATAAGGAAATGCTCGCACAGAACGTAACGGACTCCTCGGCGCTCGGCATGGTCGAACCAATTTGGCTCCGCGGGCCGGTAGTGGACGGACGTTCCGGCGACGGCATCACGATGGCTCGCTTGGTCGGCGCCAACGTTGCCGGCATGCACGCCGTTGCCGGCAATGCACCGTATCTTCCGGACGTTCCGCCGATCAACCAGTTCTCGGGCCCCGACGAACTCAAGCAAGGCCGCTGCGCACTGGCTCAGCCGTGGCTCTGGGTCAATCATGAAGGCAAGCGCTTCTTCAATGAGTCGCGCGGCGCTGTGTTTGTCGACGTCTACAATGCCATGACGAGCGCGGGCGGCGTGCTCTACACGATCTTCGACCAATCCATGATCGATGATCTGATTAACAAGGGTGCCGTACTGCCTTTCAACGCCATCGTGCTGGCCGGCGTACCGCTTAAGGCGCTGCCGAAGACGCTCGAAATGGGTTATGAGCGCGGCTGGGCCTTCAAGGCAGATACCGTCAAAGAGCTTGCCCAGCAAATCGGCGTGCCGCCAGAGAATCTTGAGTCGAGCATGAAGCGCGTCAACGAATTCGCCAAAACCGGCGTTGATGAAGAATTCAGCCGCAAGCCCGAACATCTGCGGGCGTTCAACCTGAATAAAGGTCCCTACTACGCCCTCAAAGGCGTGCGCTGCTTCTTCCTGACGTTGGGCGGCGTTACGGTGACGCCGCAGTTCGAAGCCAAGAATCCGCAGGGCAACGTCATCCCGAACCTTTATGTTGTTGGACAGGATATCGGCGGCCTCTATGATTCGTATTACGACCTTCGCTGCGAAGGCTCTGCCTCGTCCTTTGCCATGACTTCCGGCCGCGTAGCCGCTGAGAACGCCATTAAGGCCATTGAGGCCGGCCGCGTCTAAGCAGTCCGCATCAGCCTTCCGCATCGCCGCAGATCACAGGCGCATCTGCCTGCCGCTGCGGCAAACGCCGCCCGCCGCGCTCACGCGCTTCGGGCGGCTGTTTTCAGATAAAGTCAATCCGCATAAGACCAAGCAGTCCGCTCGGCTTCATTTTTTTGAGTCCCCACTGCAGAACATCCATTGGATGAACAAACCGCGCATGCCCAAAGAACTCATTCCGCTCCTCGAGCCGGGGATTTTGTACTCCAAATGTCCGTGGCGCTTTCATCCCGACCCGCCGCTGCTCGAAAAACTTTTTGTGGATGCGCCTGTGGTCGAACTTCCTGCGCACATCGATCATGCTTTTGGGAGAGAATCCTTTGTATATTGGATTGATCAAGGCATACTCGCCACCTGCGCACCGCGCACTCGCGGTCCGCGCATGACTGCCTTATTTGTGCCACGAACCATTCTCGGAGGCCCCAAAGCCCTGCTCCATAAGCGGCCGCTGGAGCTCACCATCCGCACACTTTCTCCCGTACGTCTGCGGCGCAGAGATGCTTTGCAGTTCAGACGCTTCTTAGCCGATCACCCCGGCATAGAGCTCGAATACCTGCGCACACTGGCATGGAATCACGAAGCGCAGCTCGACGGACTGCTCGTCAACGGTCTCGATCCCGTTCCTGTGCGTCTGGCAAGACTGTTTCTCTCGCTTCTGGCCATTGGCGGAGAAGAGAGCTCTGCCGGGCTACTTCCGATTGAGCCGACAGTAGACGAATTGGCCCTGATGGTTCATGCCACCCGAGCCGTCGTCAATCGACTGCTCTCCGATTGGATCAAGCGAGGCTTGATTGAGCGCAACGACCGCAAAATCATAGTGCGGCCGAATTTTAGAGATTCATTTGAACGCTCTCTTGCGCTCTAGTCCCCGCCTGCCGAAGATTGCTGACAGCTCCAAGCCTGCAGAGCTTTTAGCCATGCAGGCTGGAGGAAGGATCATCAGAAGCGGTGCATGAGCCCCACGGCCGTCAGCACCTGGTTAAAGCGGTCGACGCCGTTGAGCAGCTTCTTGCCGTCAGACCAGCTCGCTGCGCCATAGAAATTTGTGCGCTTTGAGAAGTTGTAGTAGTACACCAGACCGGCCATCGTCATGGTGCCTTCATCATGTCCCCATTTCGTTTCAGCACCCTGCCACTTGCTCTTCAGGAAGCCGACCGAACCGCTGATCGTATGCTGACCAATAGGATATTTAGCACTCATGAAGACTGCCAGGTTGTCCAGACCTTCTTCGCTATTGCTGACAACATCATTGCCGCCGACGATTGCTGACAAATCACCCACCGGGCCGATGCGCCACTCGTTTTGACTGGCATACAGAATGCCCGAAACTGCCGGTCCGCCGAAATCGTAGCTGGCGATCAAATGCACGGCATGCGTATTCTTCTTGCGCAATACCTCTGGACGAGTGCCGTCTGCATTCTTGACGTTCCCCGGCATTTCAAAGGAATACACCACGGCGGTTTTCAGATGATCGCCCGTCCAGCCTGTACTGAACTGAGCAATGTGACGACGGTCAGACCAGTCGTCGGTTGTTTCCGTATCCGTACCATTGACCGAGTCGCCGTTTGAATAAACGCCGCGGACGAAGAGACCCGACTGAGCATTGGTTGAGAAGGCGATCGCATTGGAAAGATCACCCGGCTGGAACATGATATTGGCCGGTGCAATGCCGCCGAGTGAGGCGAATGTCATGTTGGCATTCGTCTTCCCGTAAACAGAATACGGGCGGCCGGCCACAGTCAAACCAGCCATACGGCCGAATGAAAATTCGATCTGATCGTTGCCGACGAAAAGACGAGACTGGGCATCAAACAAATACCCATTGGAGCGGAAGGTGCCGGAATCCGGATAGAACCTGTTCTGCAGCTGAGCACCCGTGTACCAACCGTTGCCAAGGTCCTCTCGAGCAGTCAGCATCAAATGCGGATCATCAGGCAATTCACCCATACCGCCCATTTTGAGGCTGCCGTTATCAGCGCCTTCAACTTTATTGAAATAGAGACCGGTGATGACGCTGCCGGAAATTTTGACATCCGCAGCGTGCGCGGCTGCGCATCCGAAAGCCAGTGCCAAGGCAGTGCAAAGCAAAGTGCAGGCGTGCGAACGATGATGGTTATATTGCATTGAGAGAGCTCCTTCTTACATAGACAGCATCAACGCGCGCCTGAATCTGCCTTCTGGTCCTGCAGATTCAGAGACAGCGCGTTGTGCTTTGAAGAAGAGTAGTTACAGTTTTGAAACTAATCCATTAGCACTAGTTAAGGCTGTCCAACCGTTTACGAAAGAAATCTTTTCTGTAAACATAACAATGGCTAGCTTAACCGTGATGATTTCGATTTATATGAATTAGAAATACTTCATCAAACCGACCGTTCCCATAACTCGGTTCAGTCGCGGTGCGGCGTCAAGGAGCTTGCGACCGTCAGCCCAGCTTGCCGCGGCATAGCACCTCGTGCTTTTCGAAAGGCTGTAGTAATAAACCACGCCGCCCATCACCATGGAACCTTCGGTATAGCCGCTCTTCGTGGATTCTCCGTTCCATTTGGAATGCAGGTAACCGGCCGCGGCGGTAAAGAGATGACGGCCAACGGGATATTTCGCACTGACATGGACCGCAACATTGTCAAGGCCCTCCTGACTGCTGCCGATACGGCCGTCACCCACAAATGTAGAGAGATCGGGCACAGCGCCAATACGCCACTCGTTGCGGCTTGCATAAAGGATGCCGGCGATGCCGGGCCCCTGCTTGCCGGCGAAATGCCAGCTCCCGATTAAATGAAGCGCATGCGTGTTTTTGCGCCGAACATCGCGGGAACCGTCTGCATTGGCCAATTGTCCGGGCATTTCAAACGAATAAACCACCGCGGTCTTGAGTTTGTCGCCAAGCCACATGGCGCCGAGCTGCGCCACATGGCGGCGGTCGGACCAGTCTTCAGTCGCTTCCGTGTCTCCGCTGTCGCCGATGTTTGAATCACCATTTGAATAAACACCGCGCAGGACAAATCGACTGCCATGCGTTGTAAATGCAAGCGCATTAGTGAGCGCACCGGCTTGGAAAGTAATGTTTGCCGGCGCAATCCCAGCAAGCTGGGCATAAGTCATGTTGGCATCCGTCGCAGCATAGACCGAATACGGATCACCGGAAACGGTGAGCCCGGACATACGGCCGGCAGTGACTTCAAACTGCTGATTGCCTATTGACATGTATGAGGAGCTGAAAAGTCCGTTATGTCCGGAAAATGAGCCGGTATCAGGCGTTACATTGCTCGAGAGATTAAACCGGACGTAATAGCCGTTTCCTAAATCCTCTCTTCCAAGAATCTTGAAGCACGTATCGTCCGGAGTCTCACCGACTCCCGCGAGAACCAGATTCGAATGCTCCGCGCTTTCTGCCTTGGAATAGAAAAGACCGGAAACGACAGCGCCGGCAAGTTTGACTTCTGCAGCACTGACCGTTGAAGGCGCAAAGACGGCAAGAATGAGTGCAGCCGCAGGCAGCAGCCCTGCCATGCGCATCCGTTTGAAACCGACTCCATGAGTGTTGTGATCGGGCATAAAGGTCTCCTTTGTCCTTTTTCGGTGTTGTTCGCCTGTTCGAATGGGACTTCGGCATCTTCTCTGCCCGATGGATCGGATCAGTGAGGTTCGTGAAGATGTTTGAAAATTTCGTCAGGCACCGTGGACTAGCGTAGATAGATCTTTAGACCCAATCCATTAGAAGTAGATTTCGCTTCTGCGCAATAATTGGAACTGCCTATTCTCAATGTGACCCATAAGGTTATGGATAACCAAGCAGTTAACTGATTTAGATGGAAAGAAATATTCCAATCAGATCACTACATTAAGAAAAAACGATAAGGCAAACACAGAATTGATAAAGTAGCCGGCTGCTTATTTCTTATAAAAACCTAACTTACGCAGCCACTCCGCAGAACTCCCCGAGAGGCGGCTCCAGAAAGATTCGCCGCCTGTATAAAGACCGTCGGAAAAGACATCGGGACTCAAAAACCGCCGGCCTATGCCGTTTTGAACCCAAAAACTTTGCTTGTGGGAATCCAGCTCATCATTTCCGACAGAAGATTTCCCCACATCGATCTCGCTCGAAGCATGGCGCACATTTCGATCCCTCATGCTTTCGAGGAGCTCCGAATCACCGTTGCGAACACCCACGGCATCAAATCCAAAAGAGCACATGCAGCAGCCCTCTCGCTCTCGAGCAAAACCGATGCCGCTTTCGCAGACCTCATCGCTGCCCGTGCCGGACATGAAACTGGGCGCTTCCTCTGCAGGCAGCCACTCCAATGTAGCCGCATCAAGATTGTCGTCCCATGCGCTGCAGTCGCCCAGCGTGCCGACATTAAAAGCACGAACAGTTTGAGATGCACTGCTAATCTTATTGGTCATTCAAAATCTCCTCTTTCTTTACAAAAGGATTCCTGTCGTTTTCAAGCAATGATTTGTTTTCACACTCTTTTGAAAACATCATCCATGGCATCGCGTCGGTTCTCGACGCATGCAGACAACACCGACTTCCCCATACCGCAAAAAAGGTATCGGCAATAGAATCTTCAAACCATCAACCTCGAAGAAGAGCTGTCCAAATGACCAACAACCGAGTCCGCAGTTACGGCATCCATATCGGCATCCTGCCCGCCGGCAAATTCAATGCCGTGACCGATGTGCCGGGAGTGAAAGTCGGCCAAGTTACCTTGGAAGACGACGCATGCGGCATGCACACGGGCGTGACGGCCATCCTCCCGCACGGCGGCAATGTTTTTCAGGAAAAAGTGCCCGCCGGCGTATTTGTCGGAAACGGCTTTGGCAAGTCCGCAGGAATTCCTCAGATCAACGAACTCGGCACGCTTGAAACGCCGATTGTTCTCACCAACACGCTCAGTGTCGCCGCCGGGATTGACGGACTTCTCTCCTGGACGCTCGAGCAGCCCGGCAATGAAGCGGTCAAAAGCGTCAACGCCTTTGTCGGCGAAACGAATGACGGCCGCGTCAACGACATTCGTGCACGATTCGTTTCGCCCGACCACGTTATTGAAGCGCTGCGCAGGGCGGAATCCGGTCCGGTTGAAGAAGGCTGCTGCGGTGCCGGCACCGGCACTGTTGCCTTCGGCTTCAAAGCCGGCATCGGCACCGCATCGCGCAAACTCCCCGAAAGCTTAGGCGGCTGGACCGTCGGGGTCATTGTTCAGGCCAACTTCGGCGGCTTTCTCACCGTAAAGGGCGTTGAAGTCGGCCGGCAGCTGGGCGGCTGGAGCAATGAAAAGCTTCTCACGCAAACCATGCCCGCGGGATGGGCCGAACGAGTCAAAGACGTGGCCGGGTCTGCCGACGGCTCCATCATGATGATCGCAGCAACGGATGCCCCGCTCACGCAGCGATCGCTCGAGCGTCTGGCCGAACGGGCATTTATGGGCATGACCCGTACCGGCGGTATTGCCTCCAACGGATCGGGAGATTTCGCCCTTGCCTTTTCAACGGCACCCTCCATGCGGGTTCGTCATGAAGCCCCTTACGGCCTGCTCGAAGGCGGCCCCACAGTCCGCAGTGACGATATGACGCCGCTCTTCATGGCCGCCATAGAATCAACCGAAGAAGCCATCCTCAATGCGCTTTTTACCGCTCACGATACGGCCGCATACGACGGAGGCCGGATCGCCGGGCTGCCGCGCGAGGCCGTGCTGCAGATGCTTCGAAAAGCCGGCGTACTTGCCGAGCGCTAGAAGTCTCTAAGGCCGAGCGCTCTCAGCAGTCATGCCGGCACGGGCCGAGTCCTACAATGGAAGCACCCGCAGCGCCTTTTTTCCTCGGATTTTGATCGGTGTACACATTCCTTCTGCACAGCGCCAGCGCCGTTGCGCTCCTTGTTTGGGGAGCGTACATGGTGAAAACCGGCATATTGCGTACGTTTGGTGAAGCGCTTCGCTCGTGGCTGGCCACACGCCTCTCCAACCGCTTTGCCGGCTTTGCCGCCGGCATGGGTCTGGCGATGCTGCTGCAAAGCTCAACGGCCGCATCACTTCTCGTAGCAAGTCTGCAGGCCGGCGGATTGGTATCTACGGCGGCTGCTCTGGCCGCCGTTCTCGGCGCCGATCTGGGCAGTGCCTTGGCCGCACGCATTCTGACACTGAACATTTCCAGTCTTATTCCCATTCTGCTCATTGCAGGAACTTTTCTCTTCCTGCGGCGAATGGAAAAGCGCGAAGGTCAGTTCGGCCGGATGCTGCTGGGTTTCGCCTTCGTTCTTCTGGCGCTGCAAAGCATCATGGCCTCGACCCAGCCGATGCGCGACAGTCCGATCATTCTGGAAACCTTGGCGCATCTTCCGGAGCATCCCTTCCTTGCGGCGGCTGTCGGCATCGCCTGTGCCGTCCTATTTTTCTCCAGCCTAGCCGTTGTCGCCGTGACGGCCGCTGCCACTGCGAGCGGTCTGCTGCCGGCCTCAGCCGCGCTTTGGGTCGTATTGGGTGCGAATTTCGGCAGTGCGCTGTTGGCTGCAGCCGCAACAGCCGGCGCATCAAAAGCGGCTCGGAAAGCGCCGCTCGGAAACTTCTTCTTTCGGGTCGGCGGCTTTGCTGCCGGCGCAGCAGTCCTTTACTTTATTCCGGCTGCGGGCAGCGTTTTTGCATCTCTCGGAGATCCGGCAGACGGCGTGATCTTATTTCATGTGGTCTACAACACTGTAATCGGTGCTGTGGGGCTCTCTTTCATTCATCCGGCAGCCGCGCTGATCGACCGTTTGGTACCCGTGTCGGTCCAAACAGATGACTTTGAAACGCATCTGCTTTCAAAGGAAAATCTCCTTTCGAGCAGCTCGGCACTTGTCCAAGTGCGTCATGAGAACGCGCGCACGGCAGAGCTATTTCGCAAGCACTGGGATGCACTCACTCCGCTTATCTATGAAAATCCGCCGATGGGTGAACTCTTGGCCTTTAAAGAGCGTCGAAAGCTCCTGGACCGCCGCTGCCGCACCGTCTCCAAAGCGCTCAACATCATCATCCGTGACGACCTTTCGGAAGAGGCCGTCATCGAATGGCAGTCGCTTTCTGCCGTTTCTGATGCACTGCTCTTCTCGCTCGAAGTCACAAACGATATCGTTGATCTGCTGCGGAAGAAAAAAATCCGCCGCTCGCTCTTTTTCAGTGCACAGGGTGCGCAGGAACTCGAACAAGAGCATCACGTCGTATCTGCGCACTTGCAGCTCCTCGCGCAAATACTCTCAACGAGTGATCCGCAGGAGATCAATGAGCTGCGAAACAATCTCCTTTCAGGCGAAGCTGCATCCTCGAGCGACGCCGCGGAACTGGTCTCACGCCACATGGAACGCGTTGATAAAGGCAGCGCGCTTTCCATTGAAACAAGCGCTCTGCATCTCGATCTTCTGCTCCTCTTTCGCCGGGTTGACAGCATTCTCGCTCACGGCGCCCGAAGCTTTGCCGTGAGTTGAAAGGCACTCTGGAAGCTGTGTCAGCGTTTGCTGCCTCGGCCGGTTAGATGGAGCCAAATGCGGTTTGCTGCGGATGTTCGGCCCTGAGCTTCAAGCGCCAAGAGCGGCTTCATTCCGCGCGCCGTCGCGTCCCAGCAGAGCAGTGAGCCGACAACGACAGCAGCGACCCCCGTCCAGAAAGAGCTGTCGAGTTTGGCGCCAATCCAAAAAACTGCAAAAACACACGAGAGAACCGGCGTGAAATAGGAAGCCGCTGCCAGCACCGTGATGTTCCCTTTGGTCATGCCCTGCGTCCATGCAGCATATGCGCCGCCCATCGCAATGCCGCCCAGGATGACGCTGATCCAGCCGTGTGCCGAAGGTTCGCCCACCATTTGGGTGCCGAAGCCGCAAAGCCACAGCACACCGTAGATGCTGGCGTTGATGCAAAAAATCAGGCAGGCCAGATTGGTTGAGCCTCCCCACGCACGAGTCATGCTGGAAAAAGCCGCCCAAGTCACGGCAGCGCCGACCGCGAGAATGTAGCTCAGCGGATGCTCAAGCAGCCGCGAAATAAAACCCTCGAGCGAAAATCCTTGCCCGCCGGCGAGAATTTCAACAATCCCGCAGAAAGCAAGCACCATACCGGGCGCAATCCACCAACGTGACCGTACGCCGTTAAAGACCACGGCAAAAAGGAGTGTCAGAGCGGGCCAAAGGTAGTTCACCATGGCCGCCTCCATCGTCTGCGTTCCGCCAGCAGAAAAAAAGATAGCGAGCGTGAAGCATAGCGAGCTCGCGTTGGCTGTCGGCAGGCCAAAAATGAGGTATCGCCTGTCGACGGTCCGCAGATCCGGAATGCCGATGACGAAAAAGAGGCATACCGCAGCGGTGATATACAGAAGCGTCTGTCCCTGAGCCAGTCCAAAGCCTTCGGCAATGCCGCGCACAAGTGAAACGCCCATCCCCCAGCAAAGCGGAGCCAAAAGTCCGATCAATGTTGCGCGCTGCGTCGTCATCGCCGAGCTCATGAAAACCTCAAGTGTTTTTTATCCTGCGGCTTCAGAGACCGCTTCCGTCCGTTGAGACTGTTCGTTATCCCAGAGCATGAGAGGGAAAGCGCAGCCGCCTAAAGGGGGAAAGAGAAGTGTAGCGCCGCCCATCGAGAAAAAAAGCTCCGTCCGAAGAAATACCAACCTCGGGCGGAGCAGATCATCCTCTCGGGCAGTTTTGCCGCCGGATTCGGATGGATTCTCGTTTAAGCTCTGAATTAAACGTTAGTTGTCGGTGAACGCCTTCTTTACGCTGAAGGGCCATGCCTGATAGCCCATGGTGTTGTGGAGCTGAATTTCGACGGCCGGTTCTTTTTCACCCCAGCGGAACTCGTCAATGTACGGATTGGGAAGACCCTTCATAGCGCCGGTGGTAAGGTCGAAGTCGGCGCCGGCCGTGGCGGAGTAGACAAAGACCGAGTTCTTGTCAGGCTGGTACTCGGTGAGCGACGTCACCGGGCTGTACCAATTGTGGCCGCGTTCTTTGCCGTATTCCCAAACCTGCTCTACGGTGCGCTTGACCTGATCGATCTTGTAGATGACAGCGCGCGAATACTTCATTTCCGGAAGCGCCGGCTGTTCCATGCCGCGGGCGTCGCCGTTGTCGAAGACCGAAACCCAAATCACGTTCTTGTCGGACTTGGAATCAATGCGCCAAGCCGTGTGCTGCGTCCACGTCCAGTCGAATGCGTCGCCGCACTCAGCATCGCCGCACTTCAAGGGCTTGCCCTGAGCATCGACCGGCGTGAGCAGCGCTTCCTTCCAGGGAGAACGCCAGCCGCGCGGCGCCCCGAGAATCCACTTCACCTTCTTGTCGCGGCCGATCTTGATGATCGCGGACTGGTGGCGCGAGGAAATGATGATCGAGTCATCGGTCGGGTCGTAATCAACGGAATTGACGTGCGCCCAGTTGCGGCCTGGGCCGGTGCCGGCAAAGTCGCCGAAATTGGCCGAGGTTTCCTGCTTGGCGAGGTCTTCTGCCGTGAGCGTATGACCGGCCTTGCTCGGATCGATGTTCAGGCAGACAGCCCCCTGGTCGAGTGCCTTGATGACGTTGCTGCGGTACGGATCGAGAATATCAAAGAGACGCCATTCATCGACCACGCGGCCGCCGGCATCCACCTCAATAATCATGTCGCGGACCGTGCGGACGCGCTTCTGATCGAGACGGCGGAGGTCAGCCGATGCGACGCGAAGCAGATAGTGACCGTTGGGCATCGGATCGAGCGAATGCGAGAAGTCGCTGTAGCCCGCAGGCAGCCGACGATTGAAAGCCTTGCGGCCCATGATGTCGTACTTCACATAAGTCGAACCGTAGCCCCAAGAAATAGCGCCGTCGTCGTTCTGCTTGAAGCCCATCATGACGCCCTTGGTGTAGATCGATTCGGGATCCCAAATCGTCGAAGCGTCGAGGTACCAGCGAATGGCGCCCGTCATGTCAATGATGGCAATCTTCGGAATGAAGCTCCACGTGAGAGCGCCGCCTTCCGGATTGTTCCAGACTGCGCGCGTATCAGCGCCGTGGGCATTGCCGAAGTTGTTGACAAAGTAGAGACGATCTTTGAATTCAGGATCGACCTTCTTCACCTCTACGTCAAACATCAGGTTCTTTTCGCCGGCAGCCCCCGATTCGATGCCGCGCAGCGGACCGCAATAGATCGTATAGGTGTGTTCACCCTTGACCTCTTTGCCGTCAAAGCGGTATGAATACTGGACTTCAACCTTATTGGAATAGTCGGCATAAAGACCGAACACCGGAATGCCGGCATGCGTAAGCAGCTGCGCCTTCGAAACATCGTATGCGATTTCCTGGCCGCCGTCCTTAGGCACCACACGGACATGAGCCGTGAGCAGTTCGTAGCCGCCGTTCTTAATGACGGCGGTGAGCGGCGAAATCTTATACGGGTTGACGATCACTTCGCCGAGATCACCCTGCTTGGCAAAACCGACGACAGCGAAACCGCTCGGCGTTCCCATGGCAAAGGCTCCGCTTGCGGCGGAGACGGCAAGCGCCGCACCGGACAGAAGAAAGGCGCGCTTAGTAAGCTGCATGATGTATTCCTCTTTTGTATCGTTTCGCGGGGGATGATGCTCTCACCCGCAGTCCTTAGGAAATACTGCGCTTAGGCTCAATTCCCCGCTATTCCTGTATTCGCGGATTCTTTCGCAAAAAATGGAAAATCATTTTCAGCGTTCGCGGCCGCATCATGATGATCCATCTCAGACATTGCGCCTAAGGAAAAACTCCCTTTGACATTGTTCAGACGCATTTGACGTGCGCCGACAGTGCGAAGATGCACCAAACGCGTCTCTGAAGCATTCCCAAACCGCACTCGGCCGTGGCATGATTGAAGACAGTTCTTCTGCGGAAATATAAATTCCGTAGAGAACATGCAGCACCTTTTCGCTGTAAACCACATTCCCATTTGTCGGAGCATTGTCGTGTACGGCTTCACCTTCCGCCGCCATCACCACCACCATCCTTAAAGCATCCCTCGGGCGCACAAGCTGTTCGGGAGGATCGATGCATGCTTCCGGCGGCTCAGGATGAAGCTCCACAAAACAGTAAAGCCTTCGGAAGTCATCGGACTCCGGAGGCTTTTTTCATCACTGCGCCGGATCTTTGGATGTCCGATGATGGTGCGGCGCAGAAGACGACCGCTCCCAAAGCCCGTTCCCCGTCACCCCATTTCACGAAAGAAGAGAAGAAAATGACTGAAAACAACCGCCTGAGGCTTGCAATGCAAAAGTCCGGGCGACTTTCCGACGACTCGCAGGACCTTCTTGAACGCTGCGGTCTCAAGGTACGCTTCCACTCCCAGCGCCTTCTGGCCGTAGCGGAAAATATGCCCGTTGAGATCCTGCGCGTGCGCGACGACGACATTCCCGGTCTCGTCATGGACGGCGTGGTCGACCTCGGCATCATCGGCGAAAACGTGCTCGAAGAAACCGTACTCGCCCGCAGAAGTCAGGGAGAAGAACCGAAATTCCGCATGCTCAAGCGGTTTGATTTCGGCGGCTGCCGGTTGTCGGTGGCGATTCCGACGGATGAGACTTGGGGCGGTCTGGAAAGCCTCAACGGCCGCCGCATCGCGACGAGCTATCCGCAGCTTCTTAAGCGCTGCTTTGATGAACGCGGCCTCACCTTCAAGCCCTGTCTGCTGACGGGTTCAGTTGAAGTAGCTCCTCGAGCCGGTCTTGCCGACGCCATCTGTGATCTCGTCTCAACGGGAGCAACCCTTGAAGCCAACGGTCTGAAGGAAGTGGAAGTCGTGTACCGCTCCAAAGCCTGTCTCATTGCCAAGGCCGAGCCTTTTGACAACGAAAAGGCCGCCCTTGTCGAACGACTGCTCGTGCGCATGCAAGGTGTCGCTCGAGCGCGCGAATGCAAATACATCATGCTTCACGCCCCCAAAGCCAAGCTCGCGGAAATTACGAAGCTGCTGCCGGGTGCTGAACATCCGACCATTCTTCCGCTTGCCGGATCAACCGATCATGTCGCGCTCCACATGGTGAGCCGCGAAAGCCTTTTCTGGGAAACGATGGAGGGGCTCAAAGCGCTCGGTGCAAGCTCAATCCTCGTTCTGCCGATTGAAAAAATGATGGAGTAACTCAAATGACGAATTTCAATTTCAGCGACATCATTGAATGGGATGCGCTTTCGGAAGCCGAACGCACAGACATTCTTCGCCGCCCCGCAGTCATGGCCGGCGACAAAATCACGGCCGTCGTGTCAGGCATTCTTGACGAAGTCGAGTCCCGCGGCGACGCAGCGCTGCGTGACTTCAGCGCAAAATTCGACCGCACGGAAGTGAAGAACTTCAAGGTGAGCAAGGCAGAGGTCGACGCTGCCATTTCGCGCCTTTCGCCTGAATTCATCAAAGCACTTCAAACCGCGGCCAAAAATATCGAAAAATTTCACTCCGCTGAAGTGCTCGAGACGGTCACTGTCGAAACCATGCCCGGCGTCGTTTGTCAGCAGGTTACTCGCCCGATCGGCGCCGTCGGCCTCTATATTCCGGGCGGCACGGCACCGCTCTTTTCCACAGTGCTGATGCTTGGCATTCCGGCCAAGATCGCCGGCTGCAGCCGCGTCATTCTCTGCTCGCCGCCTCCGATTGCCGATCCGATTCTCGCAGCGGCTCGTCTGTGCGGCATTGATGAGATTTATCAGGTGGGCGGCGCTCAGGCGATTGCTGCCATGGCTTTCGGCACCGAAACGATCCCCTCCGTCTCGAAGATCTTCGGGCCGGGCAACGCCTACGTCACCGAAGCCAAGCGCCAGGTCAGCCGCCGTCCGGACGGTGCGGCCATTGATATGCCCGCAGGTCCCTCGGAGGTTCTCGTTATTGCTGATGCTGAAGCCGATCCGCGCTTTGTTGCTGCTGATTTGCTCTCTCAGGCCGAACACGGGCCGGACAGTCAGGTCGTGCTGCTCACGCCCTCCAAGACACTTGCCAAGGCGGTTGCTCAAGCCGCTGCTAAGGAACTCGAAACGCTTCCGCGCCGCGCCATTGCAGAAAAGTCCCTTTCTGCCAGCCGTCTGATTGTGGTGAAGGATCTCAAGGAGTGCGTCGAAGTGTCTAACCGCTACGCACCCGAACACCTCATCCTGCAGACCCGCAATGCGCGGGAGCTCGTGCCGTTCGTCCAGAATGCCGGTTCGGTATTCGTGGGGGACTGGTCACCCGAATCGGGCGGTGACTATGCCACCGGCACCAATCACGTTCTGCCCACCTACGGGTGCGCGGCAGCTTACTCCAGTCTGGGGCTCGCCGACTTCACCAAGCGCATGACTGTGCAGGAAATGACGCCGCAGGGGTTCTCGGAATTGGGCGAAGCGATCGCCATTCTTGCCCACGCCGAACAGCTCGACGCCCACCGCAACGCCGTACTCGTTCGTCTCGAAAAACTCTCTAAAAAGATCGGAGGGTAAATTGGCTGACTATTGCGCAGAAATTGCTGAAGCCCCGGAGCGTCTTGCGCGCCCCGAAGTGCAAAAACTCACGCCCTACCAGTCTGCCAGACGCATTGTCGCCGCGGCGGGCGGGCGCGGAGACATTTGGCTCAATGCCAACGAGTCGGCCGAATCTGTGCCGATGGCGCTTCAGACCGAACGCTTCAACCGCTATCCGGAGCCTCAGCCTGAAGCCGTCGTAGAGGCTTATGCGTCTTACGCCGGCGTCTCGCCCGAACAGATTCTTGTCACCCGCGGCGGCGACGAAGGCATCGAGCTTTTGGTTCGTACCTTCTGCCGTCCGGGCGAAGACGCTGTACTGCAGTTCCCGCCCACTTACGGCATGTACGCGGTATCGGCCGAAACCAACGGCGCGAAAGTGATCAATCTGATCACCGCCCCGGATCGCGGCTGGGTACCTGATGCCGCTGAGGCCTCGCATACGCTCGACACCCGTCCTGAGGTAAAGCTCGTTTTTGCCTGCTCTCCAGGCAATCCCACGGGAACACTCATCCCCATGGGGGTTCTTCGCAAGCTCGCGCAGGTTGCTGCCGGACGGGCGCTGCTCGTCATTGACGAAGCTTATATTGAGTTTTCGCCCGCCGACACGGCTGTGGATCTCCTTAAAGAATTCCCGCACGTGGTCATCATCCGTACGCTCTCGAAAGCGTTTGCACTTGCGGGACTGCGGTGCGGCTTCCTCTTGTCCTCTCCAGGCGTGATCGGAATGCTCAAGAAGGTCATCGCTCCCTACCCCATTCCGTCACCGGTCGCTGATCTGGCCGCTCAAGCGCTCACCCCCGCTGCGGTGAGCGCCATGCGCCAGCGTGCCGCGGCAGCAGTCATGCGCCGCTGCGAACTCGAGGTTGCGCTCGAAGATCTCCCCGGCGTCGAAGCGGTTTTTCCGAGTGCCTCAAATTTCCTTCTGGCGGAATTCTCTGACGGCCCTCAAGTCTTCAAGGCCATGTGGGATCGAGGGATCATTCTGCGCGACCAAAACCGTCAGCCGACGCTTGCCAACTGCATCCGCATTACTGTGGGTACGCAAGATGAGAACGATGAGCTCCTCGGCGCGCTTCGTGAAGTTCTCGGTGCCGGCGCTTCCGAGGGAGACGTCAAATGAAGGAACGCATCCTCTTTGTTGACCGCGACGGCACGATTCTGGAGGAGCCGCATGATTTTCAGGTCGACAGCTTTGAAAAGATGCGTTTTGTTGAGGGCGTTTTGCCCGCACTCAAAGCGCTTCGCGAAGCCGGCTGGAAACTCGTGATGGTTTCCAATCAGGACGGGTTGGGCACGGCGTCATTTCCCGCTGAAACCTTCAAGGGTCCGCATGAGCTGATGATGCAGATCCTGGAGAGTCAGGGGGCGCATTTTGACGAAGTGCTCATCTGCCCGCACATGCCCGGCGAGGGCTGCTCCTGCAGGAAACCGAATACCGGTCTCGTCAAGCAGTATCTCAAGCGCGGGGTACTCGATAAGCACAATTCCTACGTGATCGGCGACCGTGAAACGGACCTGACACTCGCTAAAAATATGGGACTCACCGGTCTGCGCGTGGGGCCCGACGGCCAATCCTGGGCTGCCATTGAAAAGCGTCTGCTCGAAAGCCTTCCTGCCGCTCCCGCCCAGCCAGTCCGCGACCGGCACAGCGCTGTTGAACGCGTCACCAAAGAGACGCAGATTTCGGTAGAAGTCTGGCTTGACCGTTCAGGTGAAAATGACATTTCCACGGGCATCGGCTTTTTCGACCACATGCTCGACCAGATCGCCGTGCACGGCGGCATTCGTCTGCATCTTCATGCCAAGGGAGACCTTCAGATCGACGATCACCACACGGTCGAAGACACAGGACTCGCGCTCGGTGAAGCGCTGCGGCTGGCCTTGGGCGACAAGCGCGGCATCCGCCGCTTCGGCTTCCTGCTTCCGATGGATGAAGCGCTTGCACGCTGTGCACTCGACATTTCCGGTCGTCCATACCTCACGTTCAAGGCCAAGTTCAAGCACCGCCATGTCGGAGATCTGTCGACCGAAATGATCGAACACTTCTTCCGTTCGCTCTCTCAGACCATGGGCATTACTTTGAACCTCAAGGCCAAGGGCGGCAATGACCATCATGTTGCCGAAAGCCTCTTCAAGGCCTTCGGCAGAACGCTTCGTGATGCAGTTCGTGTTGAGGGGACCGAGCTCCCGTCTTCTAAGGGGGTACTGTGAAAGCTGTCATTCTCGACACCGGCTGCGCCAATCTTGCTTCACTCGCCTTTGCGGTGAAGCGTCTCGGAGTGGAGCCTCTGATTACACGTGAAGCTGCCGATATCCGTTCGGCCGACCGCATTTTCCTCCCGGGCGTCGGCACAGCCAAAGCGGCTATGACGGCTTTGACGGAACGCGGACTTCCCGAGCTGATCCGCGAGGCCCATCAGCCGCTTTTGGGCATCTGTCTTGGAGAGCAGCTCCTTGGCCGCCGCAGTGAAGAAACGGGCGGAGTGGGTCTGCTCGGCCTCATTGATGCGGATGTCCGCCAACTCAATGCGCCCGGACTGCCGCTTCCGCACATGGGGTGGAACCGAGTCTTTCCCAAGTTCGAATCCCCGCAGGCCAAACTGCTTTTTAAGAACATCGAACCTGGAGAATGGTTCTATTTTGTCCACAGTTTTGCAATGCCTGACGGACCTGCCGCCATTGCTTCCTGCACATACGGAGAGCCGTTTGCCGCCGCCGCTGCCAGCGAAAACTTCATGGGCGTGCAGTTCCACCCAGAGCGCTCGGGCAAAGCGGGCGCTCGTCTTCTCGCTAATTTTCTTGGAGCCGCCGCATGATTATTCCTGCCATTGATTTAATCGACGGCTGCGTCGTGCGTCTTCATCAGGGGGATTACGGCGCACGCCGAGACTACGGCGAGGATCCGCTGGCCCGTCTTCAGCGTTATCAGGCGAGCGGCGCTCAGCTGCTCCACATCGTTGACCTTACCGGCGCCAAGGATCCTAAAGCGAGACAAATTCCCCTTCTGCGCGAACTGCTCAGCAGCCTTTCTATCCCTGTGCAAACGGGCGGCGGCATTCGCTCGGCTGACGATGTGCGCTCGCTCCTTGATGCCGGCGCAGCCCGCGTCGTAGTGGGCTCTGCCGCCGTGAAGCGCACTGACGAAGTGGCCGGCTGGATGAAAACTTTCGGCGCCGATAAGCTCGTTCTCGCACTTGACGTACGCATCAACAAGGCCGGAAACGCCGAGGTTGCCGTGAGCGGCTGGCAGGAAAATTCCGGTGTGTTAATGGACGATCTGATCCGAGCCTTCGAACCCGCCGGCCTCCGGTACGTACTGACTACTGATATTTCCAAGGACGGTACATTGGCCGGCCCCAACACGGCGCTCTACGCCAAACTTGCTCAAACGTTCCCGAACATCGACTTTCAGGCCTCCGGCGGCATTGGAAGTCTCGACGATATCCGCGCGGTATCGCATACGGGCGCTGCCGGCGTTATCGTCGGCCGGGCACTTCTGGAAGGTAAATTCACCCTCGAAGAGGCTATTGAATGCTGGCCAAACGAATAATTCCTTGTCTTGACGTAAAGGACGGCGTTGTCGTCAAGGGCGTTAAGTTCCGCGGGCATGAGGTGATGGGCGAAATCGTCCCGCTCGCCCGCCGATATGCCGAAGAAGGCGCCGACGAACTGGTCTTTTACGACATCACCGCATCGTCGGACGGCCGCGTAGTCGACAAGAGCTGGATTTCACGCGTCGCCGAAGCCATTGATATTCCTTTCTGTGTAGCGGGCGGCATCCGCTCTATCGAGGACGCCGGGCGGCTTCTCGCTTTCGGTGCAGACAAGATCTCCGTCAACTCTCCTGCGCTCGCGGATCCAACCCTCATTTCACGTCTTGCCGAGCGTTTCGGCGTGCAGTGCGTCGTGGTCGGCATCGACTCCTGGCATGACGAAAAGAGCGGAGAATACTGGGTCAATCAATACACTGGAGATGAAAAGAAAACGCGCGTAACTCAGTGGCGCACACTCGACTGGGTTGAAGAAGTCCAGCGCCGGGGCGCGGGGGAAATCGTCCTCAACATGATGAATCAGGACGGCGTACGTCAAGGCTACGACCTCACGCAGCTGAGCGCAGTGCGTGCTGTCTGCAAAGTCCCGCTTATTGCAAGCGGCGGAGCCGGAACAATGGAGCACTTTCTTGACGCGTTCGAGACCGCCCATGCCGATGGTGCCTTGGCAGCCTCCGTCTTTCATAAGAAAATAATCAATATCGGGGAGTTGAAAACCTATCTCCGCGAGCACAACATTGAGGTGAGAACATGCTGAAGAAAGAAGATATTAATGCCCTCAACTGGGCCAAGGCAGGTGATTTAATGCCCGCCATCGTTCAGGATGCCTGCTCAGGGCAGGTCCTCATGCTCGGCTTTATGAACCGTGAAGCCGTTGACAAGACACTCGAAAGCGGCAAAGTCACCTTCTGGTCTCGTACGAAACGCCGTCTTTGGACCAAAGGCGAAACGTCCGAACATTGGCTCCATCTGGTTGACATCGGCACAGACTGCGACCGGGATTCGCTGCTCATCCTCGCCAATCCGAACGGTCCGACTTGTCATCGCGGCACGACGAGCTGCTTCTCGCCGATCGAGCACCGCTGGAACTTCCTGCGTGAACTCGAGGTGCTCCTCGAAAGCCGCCGCGGCGCATCACCGGAAGAATCCTATACGGCCCGTCTTTATGCCGCGGGCACCAAGCGCATTGCGCAGAAAGTCGGCGAAGAAGGCGTAGAAACCGCACTTGCCGCCACGGTGCACGATAAGGAAGAGCTGAAGAATGAAGCGGCCGATCTGGTTTACCACCTCCTCGTTCTGCTCGCCGATGCGGATCTTGAACTCGCCGACGTCATCGATGTTCTGAAGGCCCGTCACAAGGATCGTCAGCGCGAACACCTGCTCAAGTGCTAAAACTCACCTCCGCCCATCTGCGCCCATCTTCTCATTAAAGACTGAGCGTCAGCATTGACGGCTTCTCGGCGCGGCAATGCTCTTCAAGCCGAAGAGCTTCCGCGCCTTTTTGCGCGCTGTTCATCCGGAATATTCAAAATGCGGGACTTTTTGTCCTCCCTCATCCTTACCCGCAAAACAAGCTTCCCATTGAATCCATCGTCACTGGAAGACAGAAAAAACGTCGAAACTGTCGCTGAACGGGGAATTTCACAGGCAGAGTTAGGTAGTTTCTCTTCGGTCGAAATCAAACCGATAGTGATATCTTTATCAGATGCGTCCTTGCAGAACCTTGAACCACTCAGGACCCAGCCTAAAATGAAGCAAATTAAAAAATCCTCCAAGCTTGACAACGTTCTTTACGACATCCGCGGTCCGATCATGGACAAGGCCAAGCAGATGGAAGCAGAAGGGCGCCGTCTCATCAAACTCAATATCGGCAATCTTGCCGTGTTCGGCTTTGACCCGCCCGAAGAGGTCATGCGCGACATGATCTATAACCTGCCCAACTCGGCAGGGTATTCGGACAGCAAGGGGATGTTCGCCGCCCGCAAGGCGGTCATGCACTACACGCAGGACAAGCAGATCGAAGGCGTCACACTCGAAGACATCTATCTCGGCAACGGCGCATCGGATTTAATCACGATGGCCACGAACGCTCTGCTCGATGAGGGCGACGAACTGCTGGTGCCGACGCCCGACTATCCGCTTTGGACGGCCGTTACCTCACTCGCAGGCGCCAAACCCGTGCATTACCTCTGCGATGAGGAAAAAGGCTGGATTCCCAATATCGACGACATCCGTGCCAAAGTGGGACCGCGCACCAAAGGCATCGTCGTCATCAACCCAAACAACCCCACAGGCGTTCTCTATCCCAATTCCGTGCTCCTTGACATCATTCAGGTTGCACGAGAAAACGGTCTTGTGATTCTTGCCGACGAGGTCTATGACAAGATTCTCTACGACGGCATCAAGCACACCTCCATGGCAGCGCTGTCGCACGATGTGCTGACGCTCACTTTTAATTCACTCTCGAAAGCCTACCGTGCCTGCGGCTACCGCGCCGGCTGGATGGTCATTTCGGGCGACAAGAGCAATGCAAAAGACTTCATCGAAGGTCTCAACATGCTCGCCAATATGAAGCTCTGCGCCAACGTTCCGGGCCAATACGCGATCCAGACTGCGCTCGGCGGCTACCAATCGATCAACGACCTTATTTGTGAGGGCGGGCGGCTGCGTCGTCAGCGCGACATTGCCTACGAAATGCTCTCGGCCATCCCTGGCGTTTCTGTGGTCCATCCGTGTGCGTCGCTTTATATGTTCCCGCGTCTGGATCCAGATGTTTATCCGATTGAAGATGACCGTGAATTCTTTAAAGAGCTCCTTGAAGCAACGAACGTTGTGTTAGTTCAGGGGACCGGCTTCAACTGGCCCAAACCCGATCACTTCCGCATGGTATTCCTGCCTTACGAATGGGAGCTGCGCGACGCCATCAACCGCATTGCCAAGTTCCTCGCTGACTATCGTAAGCGCCATCCGGGAAAGAAAACCTTTCCGGAAGACAGCGTGCAGCCTAAAAGCAAAGAAGAAATCGCCCGTCAAGCGGCCTTGGCGGAAGCCAAAGATCCGGCATAAAGTCTGATTTCTGCTGCAACTTGCAGCTGCGAGCGGCTCCTCTATTTTTTCAGGAGCCGTTTTTTTTGACGGTGAAATTGTTTAAGCACTGCGCTTGGCCGCTCGTGCGGTCTTAGCAGAGGACTATGCTTTCATCACCTTCATCAGAATCGAAGCACTTTCATGCCCAATCTCTACCAGCTTTCGACACTTTCCGCACTGCTTCTCGGCGACTTTGAACCCTCGCTCTCCATTGGTGAGCTCAAGCGGCACGGCACACTCGGCATCGGCACTTTTGAAGGACTCGGCGGTGAGCTCATTATGCTCGACGGCGTCGTCTGGAACGGCACGCATACGGGCGAAGCCGCGCCGGCAGCCGACATCGAAAAAACACCCTTTGCCTGTGTCATTGACTGGCAGCCGCCCGCCTCTGCCGTCAAACTGCCCGCTGTCGGCAGTTTGGATAATCTTCGAGCGGTTTTGGACGAAGCTGCAAAAGGCGCAGAGAATCGTGTGCTTGCTGTGCGGCTGCAAGTTTTTCAAGCCGATGTGACCTTCCGCAGTTTTGCGCCGGCACCGAAACCGTGGAAGCCGATGAAGGACATGCTCTTTTCACAGAAAATCACCGCCGAGCGAAACGTTCAGGCAGAGATCATCGGATTTCGCTTTCCCGGCTATCTCGAAAGCATCAACATGCCCGGCTGGCACCTGCACGTGTTAACCGCTCCCAACGATTCGGGAAAACGCTTCGGCGGACACCTCCTCAATATCACTGCGGATGCCGGCATTGAAGCGCAATGGATGGCGGCCGACGGTCTGGAATTAACTTTTCCCACCGGTGAAGCCGGGCGCATTTATGATGCACTGCCGCTTGACCAAGACCTCCGCGAGATCACTAAAGCCGCAGAAGGTTAAACGCGAAAGCCGCCGTGTCCATGAAGCATACGGCGGCTTTGCGCAGAGATTTTCAGTTCAGTGTCAACACACCGTCAAACTTCCGGCAGCAGACGGCGAATATTCCCTCGAACCCAGCTGCCAAACGCAACATTGACGACTACGGCCGGACCTACCACATAAAAGAAAATGAGAGCGGCCGGAAAGTCATAGAGATATTCACCCATTCCAAAGCCGCGCAGCGCCTCGGCGGTGATGTCGGAGGTCACGGAAAAGAAAAAGGTGGAGAACCACGACACGGCAAAAGTTGAAAATACCCAGAGAACAAGGCGGGTATCTGAAAGGCTCTGCGCCTCCTGATGCTCACGCTTTCGATGAATCAAGCCGGGCAGCTGCAGCAGAACTGCCCCCAGACTCAAAAAGAGCGCAAGGAAAAGCACCAAAAGCACCAGCGAAATCGAAGTCCAGCTCTCCGCAGCAAGCATGAGCAGTTTGCCTTTGAGCACCATACCGCTGAAAAAAGCGACAAAAGCGCCGATGAGCGACGACATTTTGACAATGTCCCAAACAGCACCGGCGAAGCCGGTCCGGATGTCATCGGGATCGCCGGTCTTGATGATCTTTCTAAAGGCCATGTCTGAATGCTCCCTTTTGTATGGACGTTTGGACGTTCTTTGCATGCGCCGCCCCCTATTCAATCTTCAGAAAGGAGCGCTCGATGAATAGGGCGATATGGTAGCGGCAATCGTCCCATCATGTTTGCAGAAATATTGGCTCTCCAAGGCGGATCGAGGAGCCAAACCTTTCGCTTTGCAGCTCTATTCCAAAACGACCGAATCGAGCGTGGACAAAGGGGCGCTGGATGGAACACTGCCCGCCGCTCTGCTATCGGCATCACAAAAGAGCCGCGAGAAGTCCGAAATGGGACTGAGGAGTGCGGGCTCCGGCGTTTTCGGAGCCGGATCTGACCGCAGACTGGCTGCATCAGAAAATGACGTATAGCAGCAACGGCCGCCGCCCTGCCTTGGAGCAGTCCAAGGCGGAGCGGCAAAGCGACGGCCTGACTGAGTCAAAACACCGTCACTTCAGTGATCGGACTGCTTAGGCTTCCAAATATGCAACAACAGCAAGGATGAAAAAGACTGCAGCCGCAATCTGGCGCATCAGCTTCATCGAAATCTTTTCGGCGAGTTTGTTGCCGATGAAAACTGCCGGGGCATCGGCAATCATGAGGCCGAGCGTCGTGCCGCAGACCACCCAGAAAGCTTCTGCCGGATAACGCGCAGCAAGCGCAACGGTGGCTACCTGCGTTTTGTCGCCGACTTCAGCGATGAAAAAGAGTATCACCGTCGTGCCGAAAACACCGAATCGCCGCAAGCGATCATCATTGCCGCCTTCATCGATCTTGTCCGGAATAAGAATCCAGATGCCCATGGCAATGAAGGAAACAATCAGAATCCAGCGCAGCAAGTCTGCACTGATAAAGTTCGCGAGCGTAGCACCCAAAGCGCCGGCAATCACATGGTTTAGGAAGGTGGCAACAAAAATCCCAAGGATGATTGTCCAGGGCTTGCGGAAGCGCGCAGCCAGAAAAACGGCAAGCAGCATCGTCTTGTCGCCGATCTCTGCGGCGGCAACGACGCCCGTGGAAAGGAGCGTGGTCTGAAAAATTTCAAACATGAGGGGGTCTGAACGGCGTCGCGGCGGTCGGAAAAACCTGCTCGGCGCGTACCTTCCTGCCGCACGCCGTCACAACACAGACTCATGCAGAAGGTCGCGCCGCAGGTCTTGCCGATGCTCAACGGCCCGCTTGACGTTTGCCGCAATTATTTCTTGGAGGAAGCGGTCAAAACTGGCTCAAACGGTCGTTCATGCACCCCGCCGCCATGAGAAGCGGGGAAAAGCTCCTCAAGTATGTTGACGACGGGCGGAGCCCGGACGACTGCCGGACTCCCTGGCTACTCCCCTGTGGGAGAGAGTTCGCATTTTAGCGTCGCAGACGTGGTTTTGCCACTCTTGGACCTATTTCACGATGCGGTGTTAAAACTGTGTTTCACAATATCAACAGCGGCATACAGCTGTACGATAAATTTGTCTTTTCTGTCGAGCCTGCGTCCATTAGGAATAAACTTAAAGACTTTTTAGCTTTCAACGAAACAATGGCATTTTCCCTGTCGGACTGCCATTTATAGGACGCTTCCGTGTCGTCATCGAGTTCTGATACGCTTTTCCAGCTTCGCCAGTCGGCGATTCTGCTTCTTACGGCCATGATTTGGGGGGCAACCTTTGTTGCTCAGTCCCTTGGCATGGATTCCGTCGGACCCTTCACCTTCACTACAACCCGCATGCTCCTCGGGGCGTTCTTTCTGCTCCCGATAGTGCTGCTGCGGCGCAAGCGCTTGGCGGCAGAAAAGCCTGCTGAAGCCGCAAGGCGCTCGGCTCCGCAATACCGCCGTACGCTGTTAATGGGCGGGATTCTCTGCGGGCTCTGTCTCTTCGGCGGGGAATCGCTGCAGCAGTTTGGCTTTGTGCACGATACGGAAGTAGGCAAGTCTGGCTTCATCACAGCGCTTTATATCGTCTTCGTCCCCATCATCAGTCTCTTCCTTGGGCGCCGCGGCAGTCCGCTCCTTTGGGCTGCTGTCGCGCTTTCACTCGTCGGCTTGTGGTTTCTCTGCATTCCGCCGGAAGGCTTCACGATTGCAGCAGGAGACCTCTTTGTACTTGCCTGTGCGGTGGTCTTTTCGCTCCACATTCTCGTCATTGGACGATACGTTTTGCTTGTCGACGCAGTCGAACTCTCAATGATGCAGTTTTTCTGCGGTTCGATCCTCGCTTTCTTCGCCATGCTGGCACTGGAGTCACCCACTTGGATCGGCTGGCAGACTGCACTTCCCGCCATGCTTTGGGCCGGCATCATGAGCAACGGCATCGCCTATACGCTGCAGATCGTTGGTCAGCGCGGCATGAACGACACCACGTCGAGCCTGATTCTGAGTCTGGAAAGTGTTTTCTCAGTCATTTCCGGCTGGCTCATCCTCAATGAAGTCCTCTCTGTGCGGGAAGGTCTGGGCTGCGTGCTCATGGCCGCAGCCGTAGTGCTCGCTCAACTGCCCGGCAACAAAAAGTGACACAACAGCACGCTGCATACAAGAGTCCCTGATCCTATACTTTTCGACATCGAATTAATTTCGCTGATGGAGCCTCTTCATGAACTTTCTCATCATTAATGCCGGCTGCCGCATCAATGGTCAGGGCGGCACGCTTTCGGCCGCAATGGCTGAACTTGCCGAGCGTACGCTCAAGCATCACGGCCACTGCGTTGTTGTCACTGATCTCAACGAACCTTACGTTGTTGCCGACGAAGTCAAAAAGATCCTGGAAGCTGATGTTTTGATCTTCCAAACGCCGGGCTGGTGGATGACCACGCCCTGGCAGCTCATCAAGTATGAAGACGATGTCTTTGTCTCACCGGAACTTTGCGGCGGAGACGGCCGTACGCGCAGCGACCCGGAGAAGAAATACGGTTCGGGGGGCTTCCTTACCAATAAACGTTATGTGCTTTCCACCACCTGGAATGCCCCGTTGGAAGCCTTTACTGATCCCCATCAGTTCTTCGAAGGCAAGGGGCTCGACGGGCTCTTCATGCCTTTCCACAAAACCATGCAGTTCCTCGGCCTCAAAGCCTATCCGAGCTTCATGGTGAATGACGTTTTTAAACACCCGACCATTGAAGCCGATTTCAAGCGCTGGGAAGCCTACCTCACCGAACATTTTGGTCAAAACGCCTGAAATATTCCGCTTGCTTCACTCGCAGCCCCGCATGCATGGATACTAGTCTGCATGCGGGTTTCTTTTTGGCTGATGTAAGGTAATTACATAAGGCGCGCAGCCAATAGCTGCGCTAACCTCTGCCAATATGTTTTGCGGCTTTGACGCCCGTGCATTCAACCTTCATCAGCAAAATATAATATGCAATACGATTTCGACTGTATTATCGACCGCACCCAGATTGACAGCGTCAAATGGACGGCTTATCCAAAAGATGTTCTTCCGCTTTGGGTGGCAGACTCTGACTTCCAGTCACCTGAGCCTGTTGTCGCCGCTGTGAAGAAAATTGTCGACACGAAGGTTTTTGGCTATCCCAACAGCCATTCTGGCGTGCTCGAACGTGCCGCTGTTTCTTGGTGCCGGCGCAAGTACAACTTCACCTTCAGTGAATCCGAAATCCACTATTGCCCCTCTATGAGCTTTGGCCTTGCCATTGCCATCCGCGCCTTTACTCAGCCGGGCGGCAAGGTGCTCATGCAGACCCCCATCTACCCGCCCTTCACAGAGCTCACCAAAGCCAACGGACGTGTGTGCTCGATGAATCCGCTCAAATTCGTCAACGGCCGTTATGAAGTGGATTTTGAAGACTTTGAGCGTCGCGCCGCTGATCCCGACTGTTCCCTCTTCCTGCTCTGCAGTCCGCACAACCCTACCGGCCGTGTATTTTCAGCGGATGAACTGAACCGTTTCGTTGAAATCTGTGCTGCCCATGACGTTGTGATCCTCTCCGACGAAGTCCATTCCGGTTTTGTTTTTAAGGGCGAACACGCTTTCCTGCCGGGACTGTCGGAGACTGCTGCACGCATCTCCGTCTGGGGTTCAAGTCCTTCCAAGACTTTCAATACTGCAGGTCTGCGCGCTGCGTCTTTGGGGTCCAAGAACCCGGAACTCAATGCCAAGCTTAAGGCCGAACTCACAGCGAGCCAGCCCGATCGTTCCGTCTTCAGTCAAACCGCCTTTGCCGCCGCCTGGACTGAATGCGACGATTACGGCGAACAAGTCGCCGCCTATGTGAAAAAGAATCTTGAATTTGCTGTCGAATTCTTCCGCACCCGTATTCCTTCCATTAAGACCTACCTGCCTGATGCCACTTATCTCATGTGGCTCGACTGCAGCGCACTTGGTTTTAAAACCCAGACTGAACTCAGTGAATTTTTCGTTAAGGAAGCCAAAGTCGCGCTCAACCCCGGCGAAAGCTTCGGTCCGGGCGGAGAACAGCACATGCGTCTGAATACCGCCTGCCCGAGAAGCACGCTCGAAACGGGGCTCGAGCGCATTGAAGCCGCCGCAGCTCGCCGATGCGCCCTACTCGGCTGATTCTTCTCACGCCGCTCATTAAAACGGGCAGCCTTGCGGCTGCCCGTTTGTTGCTTATTCAACTGCACGTTAATGCACAGTCAAACACACCGTGATTAAGGCCTATTTCAAGGCTGCCACACGCTGACCGATGATGTAACCCTGCGTGATGCAGCGCCCGAGGCCGTGCTGCGAAGAACCGCCGGCGGATTCGCCGCCGCACCAGAGACCCGCAATGGGCTTGCCGGAAAGGTCAACCACACGGCAGTCCTTATCGATGCGCAGACCCGCGTAAGAATCATGGACGGCAAAAGTAGCCCAAGCGGCATAGAAGGGCCCCGTTTCAATGGCATACTGCGGCGCGGGCTTATCGAAATCCTCGTCTTTGCCTGCCTTCACAAAGGTGTTGTAGCGAGCAACACTTTCGGCAAGCACCTTGCCATCCATCTTCCACTTCTGCCAAGGCGAGGTATTGATCTTGGCGGCCAAGGCTTCAAGCGTATCCGCTTCAAAGAAAAGCTCCGGATCACAGATTCCCGGCGTCAGCGTAATGTTTTCGCGTTCAAGCGCTTTTGCGTCGAAGATCGCCCACTGCGGACCCGCGGAGAAATCGGGTTCAGCAGAACCCTCATTGAGGGCTAGCGCAGCATCAATGTAGTTGCGCGGACGGAATGGTTTACGCGTGGTGTTGCGCCAATCGCCGTGCACATACGGTTTTCCGTCCTTAAAGAAGCCTTCATGGGAACCATTCGGGTAGCCGCTCTCGAGTTCGTTATAAAAGCGCTTGCCGACCTGATTGACAATAATCGCATCCTGCCAGTCACGAATGTTGAGCCCTGAGTGCTTAATGAGCGGATAGAGCGGAGACTTTGGGGTCCAGCGAATATAGTTGGTGCGGACACCCACCAGCGGGCGCTTTCTGAGTGAGCCGTTGCGATCCATCGCCTGATTTGCAGTTCCCCAAAGCGATGCGCCGATGGCCATTGCCGCCAATTCGCCCGAAGCATCCTGCGGCGAATATTCTTCCGCGGCATTGGCATATTCGGCCGTCAGACGCGGATCAAAAATACGCCGGAACTCAACGTTGCCGGCATTGCCGCCCGTCGCAATGACAAGCGCTTTCTTAGCGTGAACGACGATAGTTTCAGAGGTTTCCGAAATATTCCCTTCACTCTTAAAGCTTGAGAGCGGCTTTCCGGTTTCCGGATTGACTTTAGGCGAATAATGCGCCTTCAATCCAACCACTCGGCGGTCGCCCTCAGCCTCTCTGTAGAGTTCATCCATGTGATAGTTGAGCAGGAACTGAACGCCCTTCTTTCTTGCCGAAGCCTCAAGGCTGCGCATAAGGAGTGTTCCGCCGGCGCCGGCAGGGCTTTCTGCGGACTGACCTTTGAACCAAAGCGTATGGTGCTCGCGCCGAGCGCTGAGCCCAACGGCATGTGCACCACTGTTGTCGGGCGCTTGATCCACAAAAGGCACGCCGTTGGCAAGCAGGAATTCGAACGCCGGGGCCATATTAAAAGCGAGCGCGTGCTGCACAGCACGGTCGTTATAGCGATAGTCCGGCATGCCGCCCGACTCGACGATTGACCAGTCTGTCAAATCCTTAAAAACCAATTCCGGCGAATCTTTAATACCGTACTTTTTCTGGAAAGAAGTGCCTCCGCCCAACGGCACATTGCCGCCAGACGTAATGGCATGACCGCCGATATCGTAATTAGCGTCAACAACAAGCACCGAAAGACCTGCATCACGTGCGCCGATTGCAGCGGGAAGTCCTACAGCCCCCGCCCCGATGATTACAACGTCGGCTTCGTAATTCCATTTTTTCGGCATCGCAGCACTGCACGGAGCAGCCGCTGCGGAAGCGGTGCCGGACAATCCTGTCATTCCGGCAAAAGCCGTGCTAATCAATACGTTGCGGCGTGAAATATTGACCATAATGAATCCTCCTAAACGCTCGGCGATACTCATGATCACCTTTGAGCTTGATTTCAGAATACTCCTGAAATCAGTAAAGTGGACATGCGAATGAATCCCAATATCAATCACGCAGTGAAAAAGCGCCGCAGCGATATAACCCGCTGCGGCGCGTGTGGAAAAACTTAAATGATTGTTTTCATTTGTACGTTTTAAAAAGCTTTATTCCACCCATTCCGCTTCGTAAAACTCCATCCCCGTATCGGGCAGCGCATTGAAATTTTTCAGATGCACATTAGAGGCCGTCGTGCTGTCTTCGAAAACCAAGAACGCTACAGGCACCTCATCCCACAAGATTTCCTGAACTTCACGGTAAATAGCGTCACGCTTCTTTTGATCGGGCTCGTTAACAGCCTTGTCGAAAAGTTCATCGACCTTAGGATTGTTGTAGTAACCCTCGTTGGAAAGCTTGGGCGGCATTTCGCGAGAGTCAAAAATCGGACGCATCCCCCAATCCGGCTCTACCGTAGAGTTCGACCAGCCAATGTAATAAAGACGATTAGGCGACTCCGACGGCACCTTGTTCGCCTCTACCAGCGACACGCGCTGCCCTGCCTCAAGAATACGGGTTTCCGTCTTGATGCCAACCTGTGCGAGCTGCTGCTGGATGAACTGGATCACCTTGCTGGAGGTGGAGTTGTTGTAGCCCGACCAAAGCTTCGTCGAGAAGCCGTTGGGGAACCCCGCCTCAGCCAAGAGACGCTTGGCTTCCTGCGGATCATATTTCGGCACGCCGAGGTCAACCGCAGACGGAATTGGGAGAGGCAGAACCCCCGTAGCCGGCCGAGCATAGCCTGAGAAGGCCACTTTGCAGAGTGCTTCGCGATTGATGGCCAGACTGATGGCCTTTCTCACACGCACATCGTCAAAGGGCTTATGAGCATTATTGATTGAGAGATACCTCATCATGATCGACGGGACCACATTGAGCTTGAGCTCGGGATCATTCTCAATGTCTTTGACCTGTTCGACAGGCATCGGCTGAATGAAAGCCGCCTCCTTTGTACGCAGCATCGCAGCGCGGGAAGCGTTTTCAGCCACAGGGAGCCAAGTGATGGAATCCAGTTTAGGGAGCCCTTTTACTCGATAATTCGGATTCTTGACCACCACCAAGCGCTCACTCGGGTTGTAATCCTTGAGAAGATAAGGCCCGGTGCCGCAGGGATTAAAAGCGATCCCGCGGCCATCCATGGTTTTAATTGTGTTCGGGCAAATCATCTGTCCGGAGCCGTTGGCCAAACGCTGCAAAAATCCGGGCGTACGGCGGCTGAGGACAAACTTCACATGAAGACGATCAACAACTTCGATCCGTCCGATGAAATTAAAGAACGACCGGCGTGAAAGGTGATTGTCCGGATTGAGCACTCGTTCGAAATTGAGCTTCACCGCTTCCGCCGTAAAGTCCGTACCGTCATGAAACTTCACGCCGTCACGAAGTTTGAAGGTATAAACGAGCCCATCCTCGCTCACTTCATACGATTCAGCCAGCTGAGGCACCGGTTTGAGATTTTTGTCGAAACTATAAAGCCCTTCGTAGAACGACTTGGCGACAGTGCGCGACAAGAGGTCGGTCGCTTGATAAGGATCTAGCGTCGTGAATGACGAACCAACCGCTACCGTAATGCCGCGGGCTTGACTGCCGGAAGGAAGTGTGGCAGCGGCAGCGAGGGAAACGGCGCAGACGGCTGAGAGAAGACTTTTGCGCATGGCGTGCGGATTCCTTCAAGGAAAACTGGCCGCACGGCCGTTCAACCGTCCATACGGCGAGATTTGCTGCAGTTTTGACTACAGCTCCTGACACGTACCGAACTGCATAAGGAGCGTTTTTATAGAAACAGGAGCCGATTAAAGCCTAGCGCTCCTTATATCTGCCTCGCCTCGGCGCTATGTCTTATCCCTTTGAATCGATCCGCAAGCATTTCGGGTTGACCAATTGTCAACACGCAAACGTTCGCACTAGTGCCCGCAATGTGCCCGCTTCCGTCGATCTTTTGGAGTATTCAAGCGTCCAGAACGAGCTTTGACGCAAAAAAGAGAAACAGACTTCCCAGTGCCGTATTGCCGAGCTTTCTCAGGCTCGGTACACGTGCGAGGCAGCGAAGCAGTGCCGCTCCCAGCGTAATGAGCACCGCAAACCACATCACACTGAAGCTCTCAAGAATCATCGCGAGAATAAAGTATGAAATCCCCGGATGAGCATATGAGCTGTCGATGAATTGAACGAAAAAGGAAACGTAAAAAAGAATCGACTTGGGATTGGTAAGTGACAAGCCGAGCGCTGTGCGGAAAGCACGCAGTGCTGTCCCCTTGGTCGGTTTCGTCTGTTCGGAGACACTGAGCTCGGCAGCAGTTCCTGCGGGCTTTGCTCGCTTGACGAAGAAGGTGTTCCAAATCACCTTTGCCCCAATCCACGCAAGGTAAATGCCGCCGCCGATTTTCACCATTGAGAACGCGAGCGGATGGCTCTTAATCATTGCCGCTACGCCCAGATAGGCGAGGAAGATCAGAACCGCATCGCCAATCAGTATGGCAAGGAGACCCGCGCAGCCGGCACGCCGGCCATCCAAAACACTCGTCTTCAAAACATAGAGTGAATTAGGACCCGGCGCGATCACGATCATGAAAGCGCCGGCGATGTAGATCCACGGATTAATGATACCGAACTGCTCGAACATAGCAAAGCTCAAATCTGCGCACTGACAACGGATTCGTCAGAAGCCTCAACAAAAAAGGTTCGCGATTTTAGCGCCGAATAAAGTCAGCTTCAACCCAGTCTTGAAGTGTGTATTCTTATTTAGTTCGCCTCTGCAGTCATTCCAGCTCCTTCTTCAGAGGTGCGGTATGGATGCCTCGTGAAATAAACGTTGAGCAGAATTGGAATTAAAAAGATCGTAAAAAGCGTCGATGCGGTCGTTCCAAATATGAAAGTGATGGCCAAACCGCCGAATACGGGGTCGGGAATCAAAATCACGCTTCCCAAAATAATCGCCAAAGTGGTGAGCAAAATGGGACGCAGACGAACAGCTCCGGCATCAATGAGCGCATCCTTGAGCGGCAGTCCAGCCTTCAAGTAATCAAGCACAAAATCAATGATGAGGAGCGAACTTCTTACCACAACGCCAGCCAAAGCCGTCACGCCGACCAAAGAGGACGCAGAGAACTGTGTGCCGAAGAGCCAATGGCCCGGGATCAGTCCGATAAAGCAGAGCGGGACAGCCGAGAGCGCAATCAAAGCGAGCGCAAAAGAGCGGTAGTACGCGACAAAAATGAGAAAAATAGAGCCCAGCGACAGACAGAGTGACACAGCGAGATCACGGTAGCTGTCGAGCATCATGCGCATTTCGCCTTGCCACAGGAGAACGGCCGGCGACTGGGTTAGATCAGGGCGTTCATCGCTCCAGGTCAGATTGCCGGTAGCAAGTTTGCCGCCTTCGGGCAGCGCCATGCCCCTTAAACGATTATTCAGATCCAGCACGGCATAGGTCGGTGTCGTCGAGCCCATTTCGCCGCCCACCGCCGCCATACGAACACCGTCCTTCTTTTCAATGCGTCTTGCGGCTGTTGTTTTTTCAACCTTGATGATGGACGAGAGCGGCACACGCACACCAGCAGCGCCGGCAATGGTGATGCCCGAGAGCAAAGTCGGATCGAACTCCTCAGCGTACGGGATTTCAAGACGAATGGGCTGCGGCGAACGTTCACCGTCCGCATGCGCCCAGCCGATGATGCTGCCCGACGCAAGATTTTTCAATTCAAATGCGGCAGCAGCCGGGAGCACGCCGGCGGCAACCGCCTTCTCCCGATCAATGCTGAGCCGCCATTCGGTCTGATCCGCTTTCTGAGTATTAGTAACCTCTACCACATCATAAGTTTTCCGAAACTCTTTCTGGGTACGGTCAGCAAGCCAACGAAGTTCCTCCGGATCATTGGCATATATTTCTGCGTAGATGGTTCCGCGAAGCGGCGGTCCCGGCGGATCTTCCACCACCTGAATCGTGCTGCCTGGATAAGCATCGGACACGCTTCGGAGTGCAGTCCGCAGTTCTCGTGCAATCTCGATGGACGAACGCCGACCGGAATTTTTATCCGTGAGATTGACTCGTACGGCGCCGATTTCACTGCCCTTAGCAGGCGTCATACGCATCATGGAATTGAAATCTGCAACTCCCGACAGTCCGGCCCAGCTTTGCCAATTGACAACTTCGGGAATTTTGGCGACTTCAGCCGCCGTATCGCGGACAGCACGATCCAGCGCCTCCACAGGGGTGCCCACGGGCAGCTCAATGGTGACGTTGAAAGTGTTTTTATTGTCCTTGGGCAGGAATCCCATCTCGACGCCCCATGCGGGCGTTGGGCTGTTCAATCCGCCGGGAATGAGACATTGCCCGAAAGGCATGATGAAAACTGCTATACAGAGAAAAGCAGTTGCACACACAAAGACAATTTCTCGTCTGGGATGACCGATCAACAAGCGTGCCGGTATGCTGTAAAGCTTGCCGAAACGGCCTCCGGGAAGCGTTCGGCCGCCGGCCGATGAGCTGTCAATCGGCGGCTGCGGGATCCACCGTCTTGCCGCCCAGGGAGCGACGGTATAAGCGATCAGAAAGCTTGCCGCCAGAGCCACCGGCACAGTGAAACCCACCGGGTAAAAATACTGTTTAGGCATGCCCGTCAAAGCCGGAATCAACGAAGCAAAAACCACCATCACGGTGATCGTAGCCAACAGCGTTGCACTGCCGATTTCACCCGCTGCTTCAATGGCTCGGTTTGAACGGTCCTGCCGTCCCGACAATTTTGAGAGCCCGTAATGACGCACGATGTTCTCAATCACCACGATCGAATCGTCAACCAAAAGGCCGAGCGCAATGATGAGTGCATAAAGCGTCAGGCGATTGATCGTGAAGCCCGAAAGGCCCACAACACCTAAAGTAATAGCCAGAATGAGCGGTACCGTGACGGCGACGATGACTGCAGCCCGCCATCCCAGAAAGACAAGCGTCACCGTCACTACGGCGATAACAGCAATTGCCAGATGCTCAATCAAAGTATTGACGGCATCGTTGGCCTTCGCACCGTCGTCGCGTGTGACGACAACATCAACATCGGCCGGAATGACGGTGCCCTTCATTCGCTCAATACGGGCGATCGCCTCGTCGGCCACAACAACAGCGTTGGCATTTTTGCGTTTGGCAATGGCAAGCGAAACGCTTGGATGCTCGACAATGCCGCCGGCAGCAGATTCATACTGCGATGAAGCTCGTCCCCAGCCGAAACGACTGGAGGCAGCCGCCTGCTGAGTAGCGCCGTCGCGGATTTTTGCCACATCTTCCAGATGCACCGGATTTCCTGCCGGTGAAAAACCAACCACCAAGCGCTTGAGATCAGCAGCAGACTTGATCGCATTGGCCAGGCGCACCCGGGCTTCAGTGCCCTTTGTCACCGTTGTTCCTAAAGGTCCGGCAGAGCCTGCAGCGCGCACGGCAGCGGTCACGCTCGCAAACGAAAGACCAAAACTCTCGAGCCTTGCCGGATCGATTTCAACAATCAGTTCGCGATCACGTCCGCCGATAACGTCAACGGTAGAGATGTCTTCGAGTCCCATCAGTCGATCGAGAACATCCCAGGCAATCCGCCTCAGCCCTTCATCGCCGTATTTTTCTGAAACGAGAGAAACTGCCAAAATGGGTACATCATCGACATCGGCGCTCTTCACCCACGGCCCAAGCATATCGGCCGGCAGTTCGGCACGCCCGCCGACGATACGGTCGGCAAGCTTGACCAGAGACTCTTCTTTGTTCTCTCCGACTTTGAACTGCACCACCACGACAGCAGCGGAATCCACAGCGGTTGACCAATAGTGGTCAACGCCGGGAATCTGGTTGATGATGGCTTCCAAAGGCCTGATGACCTTAGCCTCCATCTCGTCGGGCTCTGCGCCTGGCAGCACAGCCTGCACTGCCGCCGCAGGCATGGAAATCTGCGGATTTTCCTCGCGCGGCGTCGAAAGAACCGCCCAAATACCAAAAATCAAAGCCGCAATCATCAGAACAAGCGTGAGCTTGCTCTCAATAAACCCGCCCGCCAATTGCCCAGTCAGCGTGTGCCGCGGATTCATTGCTGATCTCCAGTTTGTGCTCTTGAATCCGCCTCTGTCACACGATCGCCGTCAGTGAGCTGATGTTTCGGTCGATCAACAAAGCGAACGGGTGAATTACCAAGGTCTTCCAAACCTGCAAGTACTTCTGCAAGACCGTTTTCACGAGTGCCGAGACGCAGCCAATGAAAATAGGCGCATTGATTTTGGCCTGCGTCCGCATGGCGACAAGTTTGCAAAACAAATGCACCCTCCAATCCGCCCAGCCGCGTAAGCGCCGATTCAGGTACAAAACGTCTTGACGCCTTACCGGCAGTGATCTCAATACGGCCGAACATGCCTGGCCGAACGGAAGCTGCTTCGCGGGATGCAAGCGCCTTAAAGCCGGCTCGAACAAAATAGGTTCGCGCCAGCGGATCCGCTGAAGCCGAAGCGTTCTCAATGACGACTTCAAGGGGCTCATTAATGCCGTCGAGCTTCACTCGGCCGATCACACCCGGTTTTGCATATTGAGCGGCACTCTGGGGTACGCGAAACTCAAATTTAGGAGCCTCCTCGGAATCGAGCACCACTATCGGCAGCCCGGGAACAGCCATGTCGCCGGCACGGCGCAGCACCCGCACAACACGGCCCTCACGGGGCGACTTCCCAATAATGTATTCAAGCTCTCCATGCGCAGCGCTGGCAAATCCTTGGGCCTGCGCTAAATCTGCCCGTGCCCCATCACGCTTAAGTGTTGCTTTGCGCCAATCGTTGTTAGACACCAGTCCCTCACGATAAAGCGCATCTATCTTCTCACGGTCAAGCTCCGCATCCTTTAGGGCTGCTTGGGCCGCCTTTAACTTGCCGTCTGCGGCGTGAATCGCAGCAAGCACATCTTTGGAGTCAAGCTTAAAAAGCACGTCGCCTTTTTGGAGTAAATCCCCTTCTTTTACCGGAATTTCTTCAATATAAGCAGCAAGGCGGCTGGCCGCTTCAATGCGCGCAGATGCCGCCACGGAGCCCGCTGCCTGAATAAGCTGAGGCTGATAGGCCGGCTCAAGGATCACTGACACCGTTATCGGTGCCTGACGCTCGTTATTGGCTGCAGACGTTGTTTGTGATTCGCTGCAGCCTGACAGAATCAAAACCGCCGCAGCTGTCCAAGCAGCAAAGACATATTCTCGCGACAAGATCTTCATCGGCCAAGCCGCAATCAATGCTGCAAGCTGCATAGTTCTTTTCCCAAAAAATCTGCATGGAACACTTCGGTTCCTGAAGCTTATGCTGATTTTTTTAATTTTAGACAATAGTTCTCATTTAAAGCTTCAAACTGCTCTGCCTACAGCTGTATTCAAAAAATCCACAGAGCAGCAGCATCCCTGCTGATGCCTCAGTCACTTTATTAACAATTTTTTACTATTATCGACTACTTTCACATGCGAATGATTCGCTTTAAAACTCCCATCCCGAATTCTCCGATATGCATTGATTTTTCTAAACATATTCTGAAGCGTCCGCGCATGCAATACGATTGATTTGCATCTCACCCCACGACAGTTCACTTAGGGGACAACCCGAATTGCGAATTATTTTTAATAATGAATATCTAAGAAATTCAAAAGCATTTTGAAGGTGTAATATTCAAGCGTCGCCGGAACACGAGTACACGGAAACGTTGAAACAGTAGCGCTCCGAGCACCCGGACTCTTGAAGCATCAAGGGGCGCGGCACAAAGACTTCCGGCGAAAGGATTGAGCCTTTCGACGCATGGTCAGAGGAATCCAATAAGATCCCTCAGGATCTAAACAAAAAAACTCAAATTGAATAAAAGAGGAACAAAAAATGGCACTCAATCAGGCTACTAAATACGGTCTTTTCTTTGTTGGCGGCATCGCTGTCGGTGCTCTCGGTATGGCGCTCGTTTCTCGCGGCAAGCTCAACATTAAGCCGCTCGCCACAGATCTTCTCGCCTCCGGCATTGACCTTCGCGACAAGGCGCTTGCTGCCGTAGACGGCGTCAAAGAAGACCTCGCCGACGTGGTTGCCGAAGCTCAGGTGAAGCAGCAGGAAAAGAAAGAAGCTCAGGAAAAGAAGGAAGCTGTTCCGGCTGCCGCCGACTGCTGATTTTCTCTGCGGCCGCACTCCACTTTGGCCTGATCGGGCTATAAATAAGTGCGGCGGCGCGGAAGCAAACATTCCGAAGCGGCCCGGAGGGAAACTCCGGGCCATCATTTTGCGGCGCACGCCGTACGGGTCTCGACCTTTTGGGAAACGTCGAAGACTCGACAAAAAGGAATAAGAGAAGAGAGGCTTTCCTCATGCATTTCTATTTGAAGCATGCCGTCGGCAACCGTGAACGCTGGAAGACAGACGACACGCTCTCGCACGCAAGTGCGGTCATCATTGCCAATGAAGTGGCTGCCATTCCAGGCGTTACCGGTCTTGTCGTCAATCCGCGTATCGGCAGCGTAACGCTGACCGTCGCCGACGCAGCTGCCAAGGCTCGAACCCTCGCCTATTTTGAAAGCCTTGCAGTCAATCCGCCGATTCTGCGCCCTGACCGTGCAGTCATTGCAGCTGAAGATCTTGAGGCCGCTAAACGGTGCGGTGAAATGGCGCTTCAGCCGCTGCGCCGGGAAGATCTGCCGCCGGGCATCGTACCGCGCACTATTTATGAAATTGAGCGCGGCTTCACAACAATGCCGCTGCTCAATGTCTTCTCACGGTTGCGGGACCTTCTCGGGAAGATTTTCCCGGGACTCTTTATGATCGGCCGCACCGCTGCCAAAGCCGCACAGGTTGGTCAGGCAATGGGCAAAGCCGCACTCACCCGCCGTACGGGAGAGGCACCGGCGCCGATCGAAGATGATGCTGAACTCGACTTCTCGAGCCTCGCACGCTACATCTTCCTGCGTCCGTTCCTGCCGATGGTCGTGAATATCGGCAACGCAGTGCTCGATTCCATTCCCTACCTCATTGAAGGCGTGAAAAATGCCTTCCGCGGGAAGCTCAATGTTTCGGTACTTGATGCCTCAGCGATCTTTGTGTCGCTCCTGCGTCTTGATTTCGGAACCGTGGGTCTGCTCACGCTGCTTCTCGGCTTGGGCGATATGCTCGAACGCTATACCCGCAAGAAGTCACTGGCGTCGCTTGCCGATCAGCTGGCTATTAAGGTTGATCAGGTCTGGGTTCGTCTTCCCGACGGTCAACTTGCGCAAAAGCAGCTCAAAGACCTTTCGAAGGAAGATCTGGTCGTCGTGCGCTCGGGCTCGGTGATCCCTGTTGACGGCGTGGTTGTTTCCGGTGATGCGGCAGTCAATCAGGCGACGATGACGGGTGAACCCCTCCCCGTGCACCGTACCGTAGGCGGCAGCGTCTTTGCCGGCACTGTCGTTGAGGACGGTGAAATCGACATTCGTCCGACAGCATTGGGCGACGCCTCACGCCTTTCACAGATTGTGAGCTTTATTCAGAACAGCGAAGCGGCCAAGGCCGGCATTCAGGGCAAAGCTGAACGCCTCGCCGACGCCATCGTCCCCTACAACTTCCTGCTCGCCGGTCTCGTCTTCTTCTTTACGCGTGATCTCACCCGTACGGCTTCCGTACTGATGGTTGACTACTCGTGCGCCTTGCGTCTGGCAACGCCGCTCGCCATTCTTACTGCAATGCGAAACGGCACCGAAAAGGGTGTGCTGGTGAAAGGCGGCCGTTATCTGGAAGCGCTCTCCGAAGTTGACACCGTTGTCTTCGACAAGACGGGCACACTGACGCAGTCCACTCCGGTGCTCTCCGACGTCATCCCTGTCGACGGCGTTACGAGTGAAGAAGAACTGCTGCGCTTAGCCTCCTGCCTTGAAGAACATTTCCCGCACCCGGTTTCGCGTGCGATCGTTCGTCAGGCGCAAGAACGCGGCGTCATTCACGAAAACGAAGTGCACGACACCGAAGTCCGCTACATCGTTGCGCACGGCATCTGTTCTTCTGTAGCCGGCCGCAAGTGCTTCCTCGGCAGCCGCCACTTTGTGCAGGACGACGAAGGCATTGATATTTCCCCGGCCAAGGATGCGATTGCACGTCTTTCTTCCGAAGGCAAATCAATCCTCTACCTTGCTGTGGGTGATCAGCTTGCCGGTGTCCTCGGCATCGAAGATCCGCTGCGTCCGGAAGCCAAAGAAGCCATTGCTGCTCTGCGTGAACGCGGCATCACCAAGATCATGATGCTCACGGGCGACGACACTCGCACGGCCGCTCACGTAGCCGCCAAGCTCGGCCTCGACGGGTTCCATGCTCAGGTGCTCCCGCAGGACAAAGCTAAGCATGTGCTCGAACTCAAAGCACAGGGCCGTAAGGTTCTGATGGTGGGCGACGGCATTAATGACTCCCCTGCGCTCTCAGCAGCTCATGTTGGCGCAACGCTTCGCGACGGCACCGATATTGCTCAGGAAGTAGCCGATGTGGTTCTGACGCGCAACAATCTCGCGGACCTTCCGACTGCAATCGAACTGGGCCGCGCAACGATGGGCCGCATTCATGAAAACTTCGCCGTTTCCGTTTCGCTCAACACCTGCTTCCTCGCAGGCGGCTTGACGGGCATGCTCATGCCGGCAATTGGCGCGCTTTTGCATAACGCCACCACCATCGGCGTCTGCCTGAATGCTATGCGTCCGACGCTTGGCAAGTCGAAGAGCTTTACCGAAGCCGTGAGCGAAATCCAGGCGAATCTTCATGGTACGCTATCGAAGATTGAAAACAGCGCTCCGGAAAGTGAAAAGCCGATCAACCTGCCTTTCACGCAGGCCTGATGCCTAACGTATAAGAGAACAATAATGCTAGATCCCAAAGAATTCGTGCGCTCCATCTGTCACGGGCGCGCCCGTATCCGCCACGCCTCTCTGTGCGGACTTTCACCTGAAGAGGTTGAAAGTCTGACGACGATGATTGCTGGATTCGACGGCATCACTTCTGTGAAGCTCAATCCGCGAGTCGGCAGTCTTCTCGTCACATGGGATGAGACCAAGACGAATGCGGAATCGCTGCTTGCCGCTGCTCAGTTCTTCCTCCCCGACGAACCCGCAGCGGAAGAAGCCGCCGAAGTCTTTGAAGGTGCGCAAGACCAAGATGCACAGCCTGAAGCAGCAAAGACCCCCTGCTGCGCAGGCGCCTGCCTTGCCGAGCACCCCGCCAAACTCGTTCGAGAAGCCGGCAGCCTCGTCAAAAGCGGGGCTCATCGGGCGCTCGACCTTCTCGCGCCGGTCGTCGCCCCTGACGTTAAGGCGGGCGGTCGTACCCGCCGCGTTACGCAGAATCGTCTGATGGCAGCGGGCTACGCACTCTCCCTTGCGGGTCTCGCATTCCGCGGCGCTAAAGCCCATTTGCTTTTCGGTGCACTCTTCACGGTGCTCCTCGGTGTTCACCTTTATCAGCACCGCCGCGTTCTTTAATTTAGGCGTTCAGTAAAAGAGCAATTTCGAAACCGCTCTTGAACGCATTAGAATGCCCTTTGAAAGCGGGCATCCGGGTTCTCTGCCTGCAGGCAGTCACACCCGGATGCCCGTTTTTTTATTTCCCGACGTGCGGCAGCCCTTCAGCGGCCTCTATTTCACGAGCCGTACGACTTATAACGCTCCAAAGAATCTCCTAACTGTTATGAAGCTCTGGCTCAAGATCTCGCAGGGGTTGGCTGCGCTGCTTCTCTCGGCTGCCGCACTGTCGCTGCTCCTATTTGCCGGAGCACTTATCCTCGGACTGGCAGCAGCATCCCTCATTGCGGCTGCCGGACTCTTTCTGGCGGCTCCCGACGAAGCTAAAACGGGACTGAAAAATGTCGCCGCAGCACTCGAAAAACTCGCTGACCGATTTGCCGAATCAGTCAATGACATGGGGCAGGTAGTGCTTGCCTGCTTTGGCGCCCAGCAGGCCGCCCCTAACACGCCTCACGAAAGCGGCTCCGGCGAAAACATGTCGTCGCCTGACAACACAAGTAATTCAACCCGCACGGCAACGGATGATCCGTCTGGTCCGCATGCCGCTCAGTGAGTCTGCCAACATCTGTTTCAGCATCTGTTTCGACATCGATTTTGCAGACATTCCTACTTCTGGCCGCCTTATCCAATTTGTTTTTTCCGGATATTTCATTTTGTTGTTCGCAAACTGAAACGTGATACGCATTTCATTTCGTTTGCATGCACGGAGATTTGACCATAGGCAACGTTTGTGCTTACAGCCAAGCGCAAAGATTTGAAAATAAGAAGGGTTCTCGTTACTATTTCCCCTGTCACATTTGGCTACAAGGACAAATACCTATGACAGAACCCCGACAGATCCGCACGCTCGCGACGCTCGATCTTAATGAACCGGCCACGGTCGCGCGGATGAAGCTGCCTGAGGCTGAAGTTTCACGCCTTTCCGATCTCGGCATGAGAATCGGCAGCACTGTGCGTGTTCTTCAGGCTTCCGAGGGCGAACCCCTGCTTGTTGCCGTCGGAGACGGCCGCATCGGCGTCAATTTCGCCGTTGCGCAAAAAATCTATGTCTACTAAGAGGCTCCTTAAATGTTTCTAAAAGAACTGCCCGTTGGCTCCAAGGGCAAGATCATCGGCTTTGGTAAGGAACATCCTGAATACCGCCGCCGTCTCGTGATGCTCGGAGCAACTCCCGGCACTACTTTCGAAGTGGTCCGCATCGCCCCTCTGGGCGACCCAATCGAAATCCGTGTACGCGGCAGCTTCATCAGCGTTCGACGCGACGAAGCGATGCTGATGGAAGTCGAAAAGCTATAAGTCGGCGCTGACCCTCAAGCGTCTACTACACACACAAAAAGGTTATAAACGATGAGTCAACATATCGTCTGCGTGGTCGGCAATCCGAACTGCGGCAAGACCACGTTCTTCAATGCCCTGACTGGTTCGCGCCAACGCGTGGGCAACTGGCCCGGCGTCACGGTCGACAAGAAGACCGGTAATTTCGAATACCGCAACGAAAAGATCGAGCTCGTCGACCTTCCCGGCATCTATTCGATTACGCCGGCAGCCTCCTCCGGTGAAGATGAGCGCGTCGCCCGTGACTACATCCTGTCGGGTGAAGCTGAAGCGGTCATCAACATTGTTGATGCCTCGAACCTCGAGCGCAACCTCTACCTCACGGCCCAGCTGATCGAAATGCGTGTGCCGATGATCGTCGTGGTCAACATGCTCGACATCGCCAAGCAGCATCGTCTTGAAATCCGTTTGGAAAAGCTTCAGGAAGCGCTCGGCTGCCCGGTTGTCGGCATCGTTGCCAGCCGTGAAACCGGCCTCAACGACGTCAAGGATACCCTTGTCAACTTCCTCGAACATCCGACCATCCCGCCGATGGCCGTTGAATTCGACGAAAAGATCTCCAAGGCCATCGCTGCAGTTTCTGAAGATCTCAAGAAGCAGGGCGTAGAACGTGCCCCCTGGTTCGCCAGCCAATTCATGGAACGCGCTCCGGGTCTTGAAGAAAAGCTTCCGAACGTCAATGCCGCCAACGTCGAAAAGATCGTTGCCGACCTCGACAAGGAATACGACGGCGACCTCGATATAGCCATCGCCAACGCTCGCTACAACCTCGTGGCCAACATCGCCGAGAAGGCGATTGTTCGCGTCGGCGAAGCTTCCGCGACGCTCACCGACAAGATCGACCGCGTTGTCCTTAACCGCTGGCTCGGCCTGCCGATCTTCCTTTTCATCATGTACGTGATGTTCCTGTTCACGCAGAACTTGGGCGGCGCGTTCATTGACTTCTTCGACATTCTGGTCGGCGGCGTGATGGTCGACGGGTTCTCTGAACTCCTGACGAACATCGGCAGCCCTGAATGGCTCACGGTCTTCCTGGCCAACGGCATCGGCGGCGGCCTCCAGACGGTCTCGACCTTCATTCCGGTCGTCTTCTTCCTCTTCCTCTTCCTCGCGCTGCTTGAGGACTCTGGCTACATGGCTCGCGCGGCGTTCGTTATGGACCGCCTGATGCGCGCTCTCGGCCTTCCGGGCAAGGCCTTCGTGCCGCTGCTCGTCGGCTTCGGCTGCGGCGTGCCTGCCGTGATGGCTACCCGTACGATGGACCGTGCTTCCGACCGCATTATTACGGTCCTGATGGCTCCGTTCATGTCCTGCGGTGCTCGCCTGCCGGTCTACGTTCTGTTCGCCACGGCTTTCTGGCCTGAAAATGGTCAGAACCTCGTGTTCCTGCTCTATATCATCGGTATTCTCGCTGCCATTCTGACGGGCTTCTTGCTCAAGCATGCTGCGCTGCCTGGTGCCGCGAGCGCCTTCGTGATGGAAATTCCGCCGTACCACATCCCGACCTTCAAGGGCGTGATGCTTCGTACGTGGGACCGCGTGAAGACCTTCCTCTTCCGCGCCGGTAAGGTGATTGTTTCGATCGTTGCAGTGCTCGCCTTCTTGAACTCCCTCGGTACTGACGGCACGTTCGGCAATGAAGACTCCGATAAGTCTGTGCTTTCGGAAATCGGCCGCGACATCGTTCCGATCTTCGCTCCGATGGGTGTTCAGGAACAGAACTGGCCTGCCGCTGTGGGCGTCTTCACCGGCATCTTTGCGAAGGAAGCTGTGGTTGGTACGTTGAACTCCCTCTACGACACCATCACGCTTGCAAAGGCTGAAGAAGAAAAGGCTGCCGACGGCGCTGCTCCTGCTGAAGAAGCTGCTCCGGAAGAAGAAGAAGAAGGCGGCTGGTCCTTCACCGACACCTTCAACGAAGCTGTTTCGACCACTTGGGAAAACCTGAAGGGTCTCGGCGACGCTCTGGCTGACCCGATGGGCATCAAGGTTGAAAGCGACCTTTCTGATACGGCTGCTGAAGCTGAAGCTCAGGAAGTTTCTGCCGGTACGTTCGACACGATTAAGATCCTCTTCGGTTCTCAGTCTGCTGCGTTCGCCTACCTGCTGATGGTTCTGCTTTACATGCCCTGCTGCGCTGCTATTGCTGCCATTTACCGTGAGGTCGGTGCTGCCTGGACGCTCTTCTCTGCCTCCTGGTGCACGGTGCTCGGCTACACCTCCGCTGTTATCTTCTATCGCGCCGTGAACTTCAGCGCTGCGCCGGTCTACGCGACTGTTGCCATCCTTCTGTCGCTTGCCGCCATCGTCGGCATGTATTTCTGGATGAAGACCTTCGCCAAGAAGGAAGACGACAATACGCCGAAGGTGATCCCGATCCATTCGGCCCATTAATCTCGTCCAAAAATCATCAGAGCCGTCCGCCGCATCCTGCGGCGGACAACCTTATATAAGCCTCGCAGGCATACTGTCTGCGAGGTCTTTTTTTTCATGCAGCTGAAGCCCGCTCTGCCGTTCCTTGCGACATAGAATTACCCGCATGCACACTGCATTTTGCGAAATGGCCTCAGTCCATGGTTCGTGAAATGCAGCATTTAAGGAGGCATGACATGTTTAAGCCAATTAGATCTTGCATTTTTGCCGGAGCACTCGCTTGCGCTCTCACGGGTACGGTGCTCGCTGCCGGTCCGTTGAAACCCGTCGACAATCCCGCTCCCATCGCGGCCAAGGGGATTGGACAGACTCAAGCACTCAATGCCGTAAAGAACGCAGCTCAATTGCGTAAATTCCGCGTTGTCAGTACGCATGGCAACGTCGTTAAGCTCGCCTATCCGAGCGGACCTCGCGCTCAGAAATTCGAAGCTCAGTTTGATGTTGTATACGAAGGCTCCAAAATTGCCGTGAAGTACGCATCGAGCCGCGGCTTAGATGCCGGCCCCTGCCAAAATGACGCCAAGCAGATCTGTCTGCACCGCAATGTGAATAAATGGATGGCCAATCTTGCCTCCGACATCACCAAAGAGCTTGGCCGCGCTCACTGACGCAGCTTCAAAAACAACCTAACTGCGGCTCAATGAGCCATATTCCCCGTCTGAAGTTCGTGCGGCTGCCATCCAGCCGCACGCAGACGGCACTGACGAGTGCTGTCTGGATCCTCTGTTTTCTCTAATAACTCACCTCCATGAATTCGATTTTTCCCTGGCTCGGCATCGCCGTACTCATTCTTTGCGGATGGGCGATTGTCAAAAAGTACCAAGTCAACATGGTGCTGCTCCTTGGCGGTCTGATTCTCAATCTGCTTGCCTTTTGGGGCGGCGCAGAGATCTTTCCGAAGAAATTCTCAGCCACCGGAATCGTTGGCTTTGACCTCATTGAACTCCTCCGGACGATCAGCGTCTCACAGGTGAGCGGCGTCGGCTTCCTGATCTTGATCTCCGGCGGTTTTGCAGCCTACATGCAGGCAATCGGCGCCTCCGACCGCTTCGTCACCGTCTGCGCTAAACCGCTTTCGCTGATCAAGAATCCCTATTTGATTCTCGCCGCCGTTTTTATCGTCGGACACTGCCTCGGTCTGGTCATCACTTCAGCGGCCGGCTTAGCCATGCTGATGGTTGTAACGGTTTATCCGCTCATCATCCGAGTCGGCTGTTCACCGCTCGCCGCGGCTGCGGTCGTTGCAAGCGTACTGGCCATCGGTTACGCACCGGCCTCCGGAACCGCTAATTTTGCTTCTGAATTGGTGCACCTGGATCCGATTGAGTACCTTGTCCGTTATCAGCTGCCAATGGCCGTTCCAACCATTCTTGCGATGGCTGCCGCCCATGTCGTCACGCAGTACTGGTTTGATAAACGCGAGGGACGAGGCGTCGTTGCGGACCTTTCGGAACTTGAACAAAAACGTGAAAAGCTCGAACAAACCCCTGCTTTTTATGCCTGCCTGCCGCTCCTGCCCATCGCGCTCCTTTTGGTCTTCAATAAATTCGTCTGGGGCGTTTCGATGAATGTGGCTACGGCTATGTTCATTGCCTGGATTGCATCCTTCTTTATCGATCTCATCACACGTCGAAATATCAAGGAATCCTTTGATTTGTCATTCGCCATGTTCAAGGGAATGGGCTCCATCCTCACATCAACCGTCGGCTTGATCTTCGTTGCGGCTTTCTTTGCCAAGGGTCTGCAGAACATCGGCATCGTTGCACTGCTGATGCACGGCGCAGATTCAATTGGTCTTGGCTACACCGGCTCCAGCGTGGTGCTTTCGGCTATTGTCGGAGTCGTCACGGTTCTCACGGGCTCCGGCGTTGCCGCTTTCACCAGTTTGGGACAGCTTGTTCCGGCTGCGGCACAAAGTTTTGGCGAAAACGGCATCTCCATGATGCTGATGATGCATACCGCTTCCGAAATGCTTCGCGCCATGAGTCCAGTCGCCGGCGTCATCATTATCGTGGCCGGCTTTGCCAAAGTTAACCCGCTCACCATGGTGAAGCGCACGATAGTGCCTTGCCTCACCGGCTATGTGGTGATGCTCATCACGGTTTCAGTGCTCTTCTGAAGCACTTTGCCGCCGATGACCGACTGCTGAGGCATCCTCGGCAGTCAGCCCAACGGGACGCTTCCAGCGATGGAAGGCGTCCCGTTTATTTTGACCGGCAGGCTTAAAGTTCCAAAACCCGCTCAAGAAAGCCTTCCACGGCTGACTGCGTTTGAGGAAGTGCAAAGAGCGTGTGGGGTGCTCCCGGAATGAGCACAATAGACGCGTCGGTATGATTCGCCAAAGTTCTGCCGGCATGGCCGAGCGCTGAAGGATTGTCCAGCCAGCTGTTGGCCTGAGAGAAGAACTTATCGGCGGCACTCATCACATTGAGAACGGGCATGTCCTGCGGAATCGCAGTGCGGTGAGCAGCAACATGATAATTGTCCTCACAGGGCCAGGAAAAGATCATGCGTGCGCATTCGGCTTGGCCCTGCGGAGCCTGAAACCGTGCAGCAGCAACACCGCCTTCGCTCGTGCCGGCTACGATATAGCGCCCGTCAAAGCCGGGCACTTCGGTTAAGCGAGCTGCCGCATTGGCCAGTTCAGCCGAGCGCATGACATGAATGCGCTCATAGTCATCGCGCGAAACGGGCGAAGTGTAGGTTATGCGATCCTTGAGCACGAAGGAGTTCGGGCAGAGAAACCCGATGCCGAAGGAGGCCAGCCATCGGCCGAAGGCTTTGAGGGGCTCCCCGATGCCGGAGCTGCCGTGTGCAAACAAAACAAGCGGTTCGGCCTCCAGACGAATCTTTTCCTTTGGAAAGTCTTTAAGAGGCCCTTCATAAATATCCCACGGCGCAGTGAAATAGGCATTTTCAAAGGATTCCGCAAGCGACGACTCGGTATGCCGATCTGCATGGCCCGCCATCGAACCTGTGATTTCAATAGTCATTGCATTCCTCCAGTTTTGTTCTGCACCGCTCTCACGGATGCCGATCCGCAGTCATTATGCGTCCGCAGACGCTCTGATGAATTGCAAAGCAAAGCGGACAGAACGACACATCGTCGAACTGTCCGCTCAAAGCGTACTGCTCAGCATTTCAGACCGAAGGCTGAAATGCACCGTTCGCCATTAATGCTTTTCGAGGGCTTCTTCGTGTTCAGCCTGATCAGCGGCGTAGTACTTCGCTTTTTGACTTGGCGTGGAGAGGTACATATGCAGCGCTTCGTTCTTAACTTCGCCGCACCAGTGGCCGACCACCACGCAGGCAATGCCGTTGCCGATCATATTGGTAAGCGCTCGCGCCTCGCTCATAAAACGGTCAATGCCGAGAATTAAAGCCAGCCCCGCCACCGGTACGTGGCCCACAGCGGAAAGGGTTGCTGCCAGCACAATGAAGCCGGATCCCGTCACGCCCGCCGCACCCTTGGAGGTGAGGAGCAGCACGGCGAGCAGCGTCACCTGCTGCATGATCGTCATATTGACGTCACAGGCCTGAGCGATAAAGACAGCCGCCATCGTCAGATAAATTGCCGTTCCGTCAAGGTTGAAGGAATAGCCCGTCGGAATCACCAGCCCCACGACCGAACGCGAAACGCCGGCTCTTTCCATCTTGGTCATCATGCGGGGAAGCACCGATTCCGATGACGATGTGCCCAATACGATCAGGAGCTCCTCCTTGATGTAGGCGATGTAGCGCATGACGGAGAAACCGTGAATGCGGCAGATGGCGCCGAGCACAATGAAAATGAAGAGCAGACACGTGGCGTAAAAGGTGCCCATGAGCTTTGCAAGCGGCAGCAAAGATGCGATGCCGTACTTGCCAATGGTGAACGCCATTGCGCCGAATGCACCGATCGGCGCAACGCGCATGATCATGCCGACGATCTGGAAAAGAATTTGGGAGCTCTTTTCGATGAGATCGAAGACGAGCGTACCGCGGCCGCCGAACTTATGCAGCGCAAAACCGAAAAGGATTGAGAAGAAGAGCACCTGCAGAATATCGCCCTGAGCAAAGGCGCCGACTACGGTGCTCGGAATCACGTTCATCAGAAACTGAGTCGTAGTCTGCATCTTGCCTGGTCCGGTATAGGCAGAGACAGCAGACTGGTCGAGTGTTGCCGGATCGACATGCATGCCTGAACCCGGCTCAACCACGTTGACGATCACCAGACCGATGATCAGAGCGATTGTCGAAACGACTTCAAAATAAAGAAGTGCCAGGCCGCCCGTTTTCCCGACCTTCTTCATATTCTCCATGCCGGCAATGCCTGTCACAACCGTACAGAAAATGACCGGCGCAATGATCATCTTAATTAAACGAATGAAGCCATCGCCGAAAGGCTTCATTTTCTCGCCCACTTCAGGCCAGACAGCACCTAAGACGATGCCGATTACGATAGCGCAGATGACTTGAAAGTAGAGGACTTTGTAGATCGGAGTTTTTTTATTGGTTGCGGCTTCAGACATCACTTAAGCGTCCTTGTTGGGAATGCGGCAATGGGGCTTCAATTGAGCATGCGCGGCCGCATCCCTCCGATCAGTCCGCGGCAAGTTTCTTTCAAGCCGCACACTCCCATTGGGTTTCCACCATTCTCATTTCAAGCCCCTCCGGGGACCAACAGCCTTACGGCTGTCTTTTGATCCTAAGAAGCTCTGGAACAACCAAACCGCGGTTTAGTGCATAGGCGACTACTTCCAGGTCAAAGATCTCACGATTTGTAAAGGATTTTAGGCTTCCATGCATCACGTATAAACGGGATGACACAGTCCTTTTCGCACGCAGGATAAAAAAAGCACGCTCCCTGCTTTTCAGATGCAGGTGCGTGCTTACGCTTGCGATTAAGCAATGATCAGCCGGCGACAGCCTTCTTCAGCGCAGAGCCTGCGGTGAACTTCGGACGCTTGCCAGCCGGGATTTCGAGCACTGCGCCCGTCTGGGGATTGCGGCCGGTACGAGCCTTGTAGTCGGCCACTTCGAAGTTGCCGAAGCCGATGATCTGAACAGCCTGCCCCTTGCTGAGTTCTTCAGAGACAGTTTCGAAGAAGGCGCCGAGGACTTTGGCGGCGTCGGACTTGGACAAACCAGCCTTCTGAGCAACAGCGGCGGTCAGTTCGGTCTTATTCATGGATGCTCTCCTTGATATGGATTCCCGTGCGGGAACAATTCCCGTCGCGGCGACCTTAGGATAAATATGCCTTTTCACAGAGGCCAGAATCAACCACTGCGACAGGTGAGGCACACTATAGCCAAGAAAAAACGATTTGCGGAGGGCCCTACAGGAAAATATTCATTCGCTCGATAGCCGACAAAGCGCATCATCATGCTGTTTGCTTGAATAAACCAACGGGTAAAATCGGCTGCCAGCAAACAAATATGACAAGATTTGTCTCAAAACTAAACACGGTTTCGATTGGACGGATGTAAGAAAATCAACGAAGTAGAAGTACCCTGCTTTTTGCTCAGCCGGCCTCATTCAAACTTCGCATCAGCCGCTGTGACGGACGAAAAACAGGAGCGCCGTCGATGAAAACAATTAGATGAAAGAATGTAAAAATTCATCGTCTGCAGGTTAACGATGCCTGTTGACGGGCGTTGTGCGCAGCCAACGCTTCGCCTCAGCCGCATCAGAACCCATCGGCCGCTGCGCTGCGAAAGCCCGCTGCTCGAGCCCGACGCCAAACCACTGTCACCCCCAGCCAAAGCGTCAGACCGTACACTATATCCGCCGTCCAATAGACTGCCGTCGGCGGCGTGAACAAATTCAGGACGGCGATATAGACGCCGTAAGCCGCAACCGCCGTGACCGTCATCCTGAAACTCTCCTTGGCAAAGCCGAGCGCACCAATCACAAAGAAATAAAGATAGGCGGGGGTTGTCAATGCATAAGCGAGCACCATCACATAAAAGGATGGCTTGGCATCGGAAATCACTTCTGGAAGATCGGTGAGGATACCGAGTACCAGCGAGGGGAAAAGCGCAAAACACAAAAAGAACGGCAGCAGCACTAAAGCACAAAGCCGCAGCGCCAATGACGCCATTGGACGAATCCATTCAGGCTTTCCTGCCCCGGCATAGTTAGCAGCGATCGTTCCAGCCGCGGAGCCGAATGCGTGCACAAAGAGAAAAAGAACTGCACCGAGCTGCCGCACAATATTGGAAAGCGCCAATGCGCGCTCGCCGCCGGCATTTTCCACCACAATGAAAAAATAGAGCCAAACGCCGAAGGCCATCGCTTCTTGGAGCATCAGCCAGCGGCTTAACATAAAAATTCGGTGCTGAAGGAGCCAGTCAAGGCGCCAAAGGTGCTTGCTCACCTCCAAGAGCTTCGAAGAGGCGCTGTGCCGCAGGAATTCCAGAAAATACACTGCCAGTGCCGCCAGTTCACTGACTGCAGAGGCGATCGCTGCGCCGGCGATGCCAAGTTCGGGGAAAGGACCCAGCCCAAAGATAAGCAGCGAATTTAAGCCGCAGTTGACGAGCACCATCACAATAGATGCCGACGTAATCACCCGGGTGTGCATCACGGCAACGAAGTACGCTCGCGCCAGCAGTCCGACATAAGCAAACGGCAGCCCGGCCAAACGCCAGAAAACATAATCGTCTGCTGCCTTGCGAACGGCATCAGCGGCAATGAAACGCTCGAACATCGGGCCGATCAGGAACCAGCTCACAAGCATGATGACAAAACCGCAGGCCGTCATGAAAATCGCACTCTGGCGAAAAATCGCCCCCACCTCCTCAGCGCGGCCGGCGCCGTTTGCGCGCGACATCAGCGACTGCGAACCCACCGTATAACCTAACCCCAGCATCATCACGAGCATCACATAGATGCCCGCTACGCCGGCGGCAGCAAGCTCCGCTTCGCCGTAACGTCCGAGAAAAAGCACGTCTGTCATGCCGATCAGCTGCTCGAGCGCCAGCCCCATCATGAGCGGAAGCGCAATAGACATAAGCTGCCGCGACTCGTTTCTCTTGTTTGAATCCGCTACTGCTTCAGATATCTTCATAAATACTTTTTAAAGGTGCAAACTGCAGCGTGCCGTGAGGGATCTAGTCACAAATACCTAAACTCAGCCATCGTACCGGGATGCGGCCCCGGAAGCAACTGGCCCAGACGATCTTGAATGGGTAATGTTCGGCAACGTGAGAATGATGTATGGATTAGCGCAGGCTCTCTGCCCCATCCCGTTGTCCGAATGTATTCGGCGCCTTGTGTAGAATGCCTGCGTTTGTGCCCGCAAGAACGCCCGAATAAGGCCTAAGGCCCTGCGCACGGGAGTTGCTGCAACGGAGAATGTCGTCATGCCGCGCCTGCTTTCCCTTCCGCTCTCCGAACTTTTTACGGAATCATCCGGCGCCGCCTCAGCTGAGTACTTTCCTTCTCCATGGCACGGCGCGCCTCTGCCAATTGCTTTGAAAGCCCGTCAGCTCGCCGAAGACGCAGCGCTTTTCAGCGACGCTCCCGGCCGTCGGAATGTACTGGTCTGCCGAGCAGAAAATGACGACCCGGTTCAGCGTGCAGTCCTCCTGTTCGCTTCTCAGTCTCCGGCCGATTTTGTATTGCCGCTCCCAAACGAAGCGCTGCCGATGGCTGACCGCATTGCCGGAAAAACATCCTGCGGCGCCTTTGAAGAAGCTGCCCGCTCTGTGGAAATCCTGACGATGGCAGGAACCCGTACCTCTCTTTTGGCGTTTGCCGAGAGCGACCGGGCCAGACGGCCGCCCAAAATCGCCCGCGGCGGCGCTGCCGGGCTCAACCTCACATTCGAACACTGGAACCGCGCGCTCCTCGATGCCGTCGAGTCGCCGTTGGCGGCCAACCTGCTCGCCGCAGCTCAGGCGCGAGCTGCCGGCAAAAAACTTACTGCGCTCGCCAGCATGGAATGGTGGCGCGGCAGCGCCCCCATATACGACGTCAAATGGGACGGCATGGCGCTCTCCCCCAAAACAACGACCAAGCCCTTGGTGGAATTCCTTTTGGAAGGCATCCCCTTTGCAAGCGATCCGAGAGTCAATTCACCCGTCACGCAGTCTCTGCGGCCGCGCATCCTGCTCGAACACCGCGACTTTATCGCGGTATTCAAACCTTCCGGGCTGCTCTCCGTTCCGGGCACCGGCGGACTTCCGAATGCCTTAACCATTGCTTCCGAAATGACGGGCACGTCCCTCACAGCCGTCCATCGTCTCGATATGGACACCTCCGGAATCCTGCTGTACGGCAAAACACCCGAAGGCATTCGATCACTGATGGCTGCCTTTCGTGAAGGGCGCGTCGAAAAACGCTATCGAGCCATACTGGAGGGAACACTTACTGCCGAATGCGGTCTGATTGACTTTCCCATCACCACACATCCGCTCGACCGGCTGCGGCAGATTGCCGCTCTGGGCGGACGCCCGGCGCGCACGCAGTGGCGGCGGCTGAGTGAAAAAAACGGACGTACGCTGGTCGACTTTCTGCCGCTCACAGGCCGCACACATCAGCTTCGGCTCCATGCCGCCCATCCGACGCTCGGCCTCAATGCCCCCATTGCCGGCGATCCTTACTACAGCCGCCCGGGGCTCTTGGTCGATCGGCCGGAAACTCCGCTTTTGCTGCATGCCGCCGAAATCATCTTTCCGGATCCGCAAAACGGAAATCCCATCCGCCTGGTGGAATCCGAGCCATTCAACCTCTGAAACTGCCGCCTCTGCGCTCAGCTGCAGGGTAAAGATGCCGCCCGCCCATAATGGATGATGTGTTGTCCTTCTAAAGTATTAAGTCAGAAGCTGCTTCAAGGTTTAGCATACGAACCAATCATCACTTGGAGACGCGAACCGCCGTACTGACGTGCAGAGTTCGTACCTCCCGCATCCATTTGGACATTGTCAATGACCACCCAAGACGCAAATCCCGTCTGCCGCATGCACTTCAACGTCACCGGCATGAGCTGTGCGGCATGTCAGGCCAGAGTTGAGAAAGTCGTATCCGGGCTCGACGGTGTAGAAAATGTTGCCGTCAACCTGCTCAAAAACACCATGGAGGTGACGCCCAAAGACGCATCGCAGGCCAACGAGCTCACGCAGGCCATCGAGGCAGCCGTTTCTGAAGCCGGCTACGGCGCTCAGCGCACGGATCCAGGCGCTAAAAATGCTTCCGCTGTCCCGAGCCGTGCGGAAACAGCTGCCGCCGAGGCTGCTGAGGTGAAAACTCGCCTCATTTACTCCATTGTGTTCCTCGTGCTCCTCATGTACGTCAGCATGGGCAGCATGATGGGACTGCCCATGCCGGACTGGCTCGGCAGCCATGAATCCGGGCTCCTGCGCGGCGTTTTGCAGCTCGTCCTCTCGCTGCCGCCCCTCTTTCTCAACCGCGTCTTCTTCGTGCGCGGCTTCCGAGCGCTCTGCCACCGTGCCCCGTCAATGGACTCGCTCATTGCAGTAGGCGCAGGCGCCGCCTTCATATACGGCGTCTGGGTGCTTGCTGAAGCGTCCTATTGGGCCGGAGCCGGTCAGATCGATCATGCGCTTCATCTTGCTCACGGCCTTTATTTTGAAGGCGCAGCCATGATCGTCACGCTCATCACCGTAGGCAAATGGCTTGAAGCACGCGCCAAGGGCCGCACGACGGATGCGATTGAAAAGCTCGCTGCCCTTGCCCCCAAAACAGCCGTAGTGCTTCGCGACGGCAAGGAAGTGACCGTCGCCCGCGAGGCGGTTGCTGCGGGCGACCTGGTCGTGCTCAAAACCGGCGCATCCATTCCGGTCGACGGCATCGTAACGGAAGGTACTGGTTCGGTTGACGAATCCGCCATGACGGGCGAGAGCATTCCCGTTGAAAAGAAGCCCGGCGATGCGCTCACCGGCGCCACCTTGGTTTCGAGCGGCCGATTTGTCATGAAAGCGCTCCGCGTGGGCGACGATACAGCACTCGCGCAAATCATCAAGCTCGTTGATGAAGCCACATCGTCAAAGGCCCCGATTGCACGCCTCGCTGACCGCGTGAGCGGCGTTTTCGTTCCCGTAGTGATCGGCATTGCACTCCTCACGCTCGTCGTGTGGCTCTTCCTTGGACGCGACTTCTCCTTCGCGCTCACGTGCGCCATCTCTGTCCTCGTCATTTCCTGCCCCTGTGCGCTCGGCCTTGCCACGCCGACGGCCATCATGGTGGGCACGGGCCGCGGCGCTCGCCGAGGCATTCTCTTTAAGAGTGCTGAAGCGCTTGAACTGCTCGGCAAGATCGACTGTGCGGTCCTCGATAAAACAGGCACTGTCACGGCAGGAAAGCCTCAGGTCGTCCGTATTGCACCGGCTGCGGCCGGACTGGAGACGCCGCTCCTCATGATTGCCGCCTCACTCGAAAGTGCTTCCGAACATCCGCTCGCCTCTGCCGTTGTAGCCGCCGCGAAAGAAAAGAACCTTCCGACGCAGCCCATCAGCGAGTTCGAGCAAACTGCCGGCCAAGGCATTGCCGCCAAGATCGGCAAGAAACTCTACTTTGCCGGCAACGCCCGGATGGTCGAGGCTTTCGGCCTGACGCCGCCGCCGGCGATCTCCGCAGCAGCACAACAGTCAGCCGAATCGGGCGAAACGCCGCTTTTCATCGGACAGGCGCCGCAGGAAGATGCCCCTGGGATGCTGCTCGGTCTCCTCGGGCTGGCTGACCCCATCAAACCGGATTCAGCTGCAGCCATTGCTGCACTGAAAAAACTCGGCATTGAAGTCACGCTCCTCACCGGCGACAATCAAACGACAGCAAATGCCGTCGCAAAGCGCGCCGGGATTGACCGCGTCATCGCCGGCGTTCTGCCGTCCGGGAAGGCCAATGAGATTGCTCGTCTGCAGGCAATGGACAAACGCGTTCTAATGGTCGGGGACGGCGTCAACGACGCACCGGCACTGGCCCGCGCGGATGTCGGCGCGGCTATCGGCGCAGGCACTGATGTCGCCATTGCCTCGGCTGATCTGGTTCTCATGCGCAGCCGCCTCGGTGACGTGCCGGCAGCCGTTGAGCTCTCGCGCGCCGTCATGCGCAATATTCGCGAAAATCTCTTCTGGGCATTCATCTACAACCTGATCGGCATCCCTATTGCGGCCGGCGTCTTTGCTTCGCAGGGCCTCACGCTCTCGCCGATGATCGCTGCGGCAGCCATGAGCCTTTCATCCTTCTCCGTTGTCTCCAATGCGCTGCGTCTGCGCTTTTTTAAACCTAAGCTTGAAACAGATGCCGATGCGGCTCCTTTAGCAGCAGCCCAACCAGCTGAACCCTCTCACAAGGAAAAACAAATGGCTCAAAAAATCATTCATATCGAAGGCATGCACTGCGGACACTGCACTCAGTCCGTCGAAAAAGCGCTCAAGGCACTGCCCGGCATTGATGCCGTTGAAGTGAGCCTTAAAGAGCAGGAGGCCCGAGTCGACGCAGATCTTTTCGTAACTGACGACATGCTCCGGGCAACCGTTGAAGGAGCGGGCTTCAAAGTCACGGGCATTGAATAACGCCTCCCGCAGCTCAATTGAAGGGCGTGCCTATCATGCACTGCATGACAGACACGCCCTTTTGACTGCAAGAGCTCTGCCGCTCGAGAATCTCAGAGCGTTTATGGAGGAAAACCGGTCAGCAGGTCATTTCATCATGGGAACTACGCAGATGTTTTGTTTAAATGACTATCTTCGCGATCTTCAGGAAGTCGTCGATCTTGACTGCGGCAGCAGCAACTGCACCGGCGTCACTAGAGCCGCAGAAATCATGAAACGCCGCTTCGATGCGATTGGTTTTGCCGCTGAGCTTGTTGATCTTGGCAGCCAAGCCGGCCGAGGACTCTTTGCCGTCAATCAGCCCAATGCCGACCATTATGACGTTCTCTTCAATGCGCACCTCGACACGGTCTATCCGGACGGTACTGCCGCCCTGCGGCCTTTCACCGTTGACAAAGAACGCATCTCCGGCGCGGGGTGCGCTGACTGCAAGGCTGGCGTCGTTGCCATTTTTCATGCGCTCAAAAATGCCCGGTCCCAAGACCTCAATCGACTCTCTATTGCCGTGGCCTACAATCCCGATGAGGAAATAAGCTCTGTATCCTCGGGCGCTTGGCTCTCGTCGCTTGCCCAAAAGAGCCGGCTCGCCGTGGTATGCGAACCGGGGCGGCCGAACGGGGCCTTTGTGCGTTCGCGCAAAGGCCGTGCTGTTTGGGAAGTCGTCTTCCGCGGCGTCGCCGCTCATGCCGGCAATAATCCGCAGGACGGACGTTCGGCCATATTGGCCGCCGCTCGCTTCACGCTCGAAGTTAATCAGCTTCAGGACTACAGCGGCAAAGGCACCTCGGTCAATGTCGGCGTCATTCACGGCGGCACGGTATGCAACACCGTGCCGGACCTCTGCAAGCTCACGATTGACCGCCGATGCTGCCGGGATGAAGACGGTCAAGCGATTGATGACGCCATCGAAGCCCTTGCACGAAGGAGCTGCGGCGACGGCATTCATGTTGAAGCCAAACGGCTGTCGCTTTCACCAGCAATGCCTTATTCCGAAAAGAACCGCCCGCTCATTGAGCTCGTGAATGAAGCTGCACGTTTGGAAGGCTTTGAAGCCCAATGGGCGGACGCAGGCGGCGGTTCGGACGCCAACCGCATAGCTGCTGCCGGTACGCCGGTGATCGACGGCGCAGGTCCTGCGGGCGGGGGCTTTCACTCCGCCAAAGAATACCTGCTCATCCCGACTATTGAGCCGCGCGTGCGCGTGCTTTCGCGGCTCCTCACGCTCTTGTGAGCCATTCACACCGCTTCCCAAAAAACAGTCCGGCTGCTGCGGACGCAGCAAACCGGACTGTCAGGAGCGAAGAGAGACCATCTTCACATTATTTTTCGTGGCAGCCTGCATCGCTGCACTTTTGGAAATTCTCCATGTGATGGCACCCGTAGCACATCGACAGTGAGGCGGGTTCGGGTTTAAAGTCCTTGGGAACCGGAATCGGGTGAGCCTGATGGCAGCCCGTGCACTCCGGCACAACCTTTGCGCCGGCATGCGGGTTAGCGGCATTAGGATCAAGGTATTGATGGGGCTGGACAGGCGATCCAAATTCATCCTTCCAGTTCTTTGTCTGCTCTCTCAGGGCGTCAAAGCTGCCGCCGTGACACATGAGGCATTGTTCGGGCTTCATGGTCTCAGCGGCCTGAACCTCGGGCGCCGGAGAGAGCATCATGAGCACTGCAGCCGCAGCTGCGAGCGTAATGATGGAGGTCGTTCTCATGATGCTCTAGGTCTCCAGGAAGTGGGTTCGGTTTATTTACTTCTTGAGCGAGGCGAAGGTGTCGCCAAGCACATAGGCTTGAATAAGACCGCGAGAGAGACCGTGCATGGAGGAGCCGCCCGTCACTTCGCCAGCTGCATAGAGACCCGGGATCTTTTCGCCTTCCCAGTCAAGCACTTCACAGGCATTGTTCACATGCAGACCGCAGTAGCAGTCGTGAAGCGTGACGGAAGTCCACGCCGCATAGAACGGCCCTTTCTCGATCTTGTACTGGGGCTTGGGTTTGTCAAAGTCCGGATCCGCACCGGCGTCGACGTAGCTGTTGTACTTCGCAACGGTTTCAGCCAGAATCTTCGGATCCATCTTGTGCGACATGTACGGATTCGTGTTGATCTTCTCTGCGAGCTCTTCAATCGTATCGGCTTTGAAGAAGTATTCCGGATCAACACTCTTTTCATCCGTATGCATACGTTCGCGCTTGATGGCTTCACTGTCGAAAATAGCCCACTGAGGACCAGCCGACCAATCCGGGGCATGCGACCCTTCATTGATCTGCAGCGCTGCGGCGATGAAGTTGATCGGGTTGTACTTCGTACGGTCGATATTGCGCCAATTACCCTGAACGTACGGGTTCTTGTCAAGTTCCTTGAAGAAGGCGCCGTTCGTGCCGTTCATCAGGCCGCGGGTGCTGTTGGCCGTGCCGTAGCTCGTCAGTTTGCCGGAATCAGCCGTCAAGCCGGCCGACGAAGTTTCTTCAAAGAAGCGTTTGCCGACCCAGTTGACAACGATGGCGTTCTGCCAGTTGCGAAGCGCTACGCCGGAATGCTTCACGAGCGGGAAGATCGGCGATTCAGGCGCCCAGCGCAGATACGTGTCGCGCACGCCGATCACTGCACCGCGGGTAAGTGAAATCGGGCGTTCCGTATAAGCATTCGTCAGACCCCAAAGGCCAGCGCCAACCTTAATAGCGGCAAGCGTGCCGGAGCCGTCCTGCGGCGAATATTCGCAGGCAGCCGAAGCGAATTCCTTCGTGAGACGCGGATCGACCATGCGGCGGAAGGTCACATTGTCGGTATAGCCGGCGGTAGCAAGCACGACGGCCTTCTTGGCACCGACGACGATCTTGTCCTTCTTGGACTCCACATTGCCGTCACTGCGGAAACTCTTGAGTTCCGTACCGTCCGGGAGAACCTTCGGCGTACGATGGGCCTTCAAACCCACAACGCGGCCCTTTTCGTCGACGATCAGTTCGTCCATGTAGAAGTTAAGCAGGAACTTAACGCCGACCTTGCGGGCTGCATCTTCGAGCGAGCGCATCAGCACTGTGCCGCTCGTGCCGGCAGGCGCTTCGAGATTGGCGCCCTTCGTCCATGAGAAGTGGAGTTCACGCGGTGCGCTGCAGCCTGCGCCGTAAGCACCGGCATTGTCAGGCTTCTTGTCGAGGAACGGAACGCCGATTTTGACCAGCCAGTCATAAGTTGGCACAGATTCTTTGGCGATCATCGCCTGCATGTCACGGTCATTGAAGCGATAGTCGGCAAAGCCGTTCGGGAGCGTCACTGACCAGTCCGTCAGATCTTTGAAAATCGTCTCAGGAGAGTCTTCAATGCCGTACTTTTGCTGCATAGCATTGCCGCCGCCCAAAAGCGTATTGCCCTGAGAAATGATGGCGTGGCCGCCGATATCGTAGTTAGCATCAACCACGAGAACCGAAAGACCCTGTTCGACTGCGCGAATAGCAGCCGGAATGCCTGCGGCGCCGGCACCGACGACAATCACGTCGGCCTTGAAGTCCCACTTCGAAGGAACTTTGGCTTCAGCGGAGCTCGATACACCCAGCATCATGCCGCCCATAGCGGCTGAACCAGCGATGAAGGAGCGACGAGATAGATTCGCAGACATGGTTTTCTCCTTTTCTACGTGCGTACGGCATTGACCGCACACTTTTAGTTTTTTCGGAAAGCGGCGTTTGAATAACGGCCACGGGCTGTATTCATTACGCACTTTCTTCCGATGAAAACAATTTCCCAAACGAGGTACTCGAGTAGCCTGACAAGCGTCAACAAATCTATGCGTTCAGGAAAAGCGCGCAATCAGTCCTCTGCCTAGAATGAGAGAACAGAAGCACCGATCGGCAGCTCAAAAACCATGTCCGCACTTTTCCCTTCATGTATTCGCCAGCGCTCAGCGCTCCTGCCGACTTTGTGTCGGCGAGCGGCACTGCTTCTGCTTGTCCTTGCCTTCACGCCAAGCCTTGCTGCAGCGGCGGCCGACACGGCGCGCCTGCCGAACTTATCTGGCACGGGCCAGACGCGGCTCGCCTTTCCCGTGCCCACGGCGCAGCCTGATACACCCACCAATCTGGCACATCAAGGACACCAGGAACCGCAGCCCGCTCAAGAACCGATGAGCGCGTCCGACATATCAGAGAGCGCTCACCGAGCCAATCGGACGGATGCCCTTTCATCGGCCACTGCGCAGATTTTCCAAAATCGACCGCTTCGCGTCGGGATCATTTCGCTTTGGGAGCAGCCCGTTACCACCGAAGCGCTGATGAATACGCTTGAAACCATTGAGAAGGCATTTGCACCCTATCCGGTTGAGATCTATCCCAGAATTCCTTCCCCCAAGCTTGAACATTTGATCGAAACGGGCAATATCGATGTTTTCATTGCCAGTTCAGGCTTTTCCATGCGCATGTCGCCGCACGGCGTTCTCCCTGTAGCCACGCTCATCACGGATCTGCAGCCCAATCCCAATACGGGTGTAGCCACCATTTTCCTCGTGCGTGCCGATGAAGAAAACATCAAAACCATCGCGGACCTCAAAGACAAACGCCTCTCGGCAAGCTACGCCTCAGCCTTCATGAGCTATCGCACAGGGCTCGGCGAAATTGCCGTCCGCGGATATGATCCGGAGCATTTTTTCAGCGATATTCACTTTACCGGCGACAGCGAAAACGCGGCCATCGCTTCCCGCCTCGATACGCATGAAGCCGACGTTGCCATGGTTCGCGCCTGCTGGCTCGAACACCAGCCGCCCGAAGTCCGGTCCCGCTACCGTGTCCTTGAACCCCGCGAAGATCCGACGCTGCACTGCGTTCACACCTCGCGCACCTACCCCAACATCATGGTGTCTGTGCTCGAAGGCTCCGCGCCGGGTGCGGCGCATGTGATCGCCCGCACACTCCTCTCAATCAAGGAAATTGCACCCGGTCACCATTGGGGTGTAGCCACCGACCTTCGTCCTGTTAATCGGCTCTACCGCGAACTCAAAATCGAAAACTACGCTTATCTGCGCGACATTTCCTTCAAAGATTGGCTGACGAAAAACCTCGCCTGGTGCGTATTGGCTGCAGCGATGATTCTTGGGCTTGCTTTTCACAGCTGGCGTGTCGGTTACCTTGTGCGGGTGCGCACGGCTGAACTTGAAGCCAGTATTGAAGAGGAGCGTAAATCGCAGTTTCGGCTGGAAGAAATGCGCGGGCGCATGGAACGCATGCAGAAAGCGACCATCGTGGGACAGCTCTCCAACCTGATTGCTCATGAACTTGCTCAGCCGCTCGCAGCCGTTCAGTATTACCTTGACGGCATGAAAACACTGCTTTCACGCCAGCCGGTTAATACCGCCATGCTGGAAAAAAGCCGCGTTGGCATTGAGCAGGGACTTGAACGCACCAAAGCGATCGTTGCCAAAGTCCGCGGCTATTCGCGCAACCAAACCCGCCGCGACAGAACGGTGTCCTTAAAGACCACCATTGACAATGTACTGACCGCCATTTCTCCGGATCTGCAGCGCTCTGTGGCCTTCAAGTGTGAGTCCGTTGAGGGCATTGAGGTGTTGGGCGACGCGCTCGAACTCGAACTGCTCATGAGAAACCTCATCAAAAATGCTTTTGAAGCCGCCGCCTCCGCTGCTAGTGACAGCACTTCGGGCGCTCAAGAGGTTCCGACCGTATCCGTGCGTACAGAGCCCGATCCGACAGACAAAACAAATCGTTCAGTGCTCATCACCATCGAGAACACTGGCCTGCAGATGACCAATGCCGCCTTCAACGAGCTCACTACGCCGCTCATCACGACCAAAGCTGCAGGGCATGGACTCGGTGTTCCCATTGCAATTGCCATCGCCGAGGCCTCCGGCGGGCGACTGACCTTCTTTGAGCGCCCGCAGGGCGGCGTCATCGCGCAAGTTCGACTCCTGCGCGCCGGCTCGTACCCCTCGAAGAACACAGCCGCTGCCGAATTCTCCTCTTCTTCGCACTACGACATTCCGCCTCAAGCATCATGACCGACCAGAAGCAAACTGACGGCTCCGGCCTCAAAACACTCGAAGATCTCCAGCGAACGGTGCTCATCCGAATCGTTGATGACGATGCCGAAGTCCGCGATGCACTCTCCTTCATGCTCTCCTGCCGCGGCTGGCAAACGGCTGCCTGGGGATCCGCCGAAGAATTTCTTAAAGCCTGGCGCTCAACGCCTCCCGGGTGTCTGCTCCTAGACATCCGCATGCCCGGCATGTCCGGACTGGAACTCCAGGAGCGCATGAAGGCTCAGAATCTGTCGCTTCCCATCATCTTCGTCACTGGACACGGCGATGTGCCCACCGCAGTCCGAACGCTCAAACTCGGTGCTTTTGATTTCCTTGAAAAACCCGTTGATGCCGAGGCGCTCGCTGACGCTATTGAGGCGGCAAGCCGCGTGAGTGTTGAGGCGTCGCAGGGCGCGCTGCCCAAACAGGCCGTGGAGCAGATTCTCGCGGAAATGAGTCCGCGAGAACACGAAATCACTGAGCTTCTTAAGGAGGGTCTTGCCAATCATGACATTGCCGAGCGTCTCGACCTTTCAGATCGTACAGTGCAGGGACACCGCAACAACATCTATAAGAAGCTGCGGGTGCACAACTTAAAGCAATTCCTAACGGTGCTCGAAGGCGGCTAAATCATCCCATTGAAATCACTCCTTCACGCCGCGGCTGAACGGCAGCTCGTCAGCCGCGAGTCCAAGTTCCAACGCAAGAAGATGACGTTTGGCGGCATATCCGCCGCCATAGCCCGTGATGGAACCATTCGCGCCGACGACGCGGTGACAAGGAATGATGATGGAAAGCGGATTGGCGCCCACGGCACCGCCCACCGCCCGCACAGCTTTCGGCGAGTTCACCTCCCGCGCAATTTCCCCATAGGAAATCGTCTTGCCGTATGGAATTTTGGTGAGTGCGTGCCAAACACGCGTTTGAAACTCGCTGCCAATCAGCCTTAACGGGACGGTGAACACCTGTCGCCGCTGATCAAAATACTCCGCAAGCTGCACCTGAGCGAGGTCAATAACCGATGAGGCATCTTCGACCATAGGAAGCTTGGTCAGTCGGGTCAGCCGATTGAGCGTTGCCGCTCGATGCCAGCCATCCACCCAGTCGCACATTACAAGCTCCTCGCCAATCGAAGCGAGGTCCAAAATGCCGCAAGGCGATGTCCAATAATGATGAATGATGTGACTGTGCTTCATGATGACTCCTCAAGCCAGAGCAGCGTCGGAAAGCTCTGCGAAAAGATCAGCGAGCTTCACCGCATCTGGAATTCCAAGCCGCAGGCGCTCGACAATCAGCTCCGCTTCGTTGTCCGCATAAGGTTTCATCCACTTTATGCCCGGCACCAGTACGACGCGGCCGGCTGCCGTCCAAGCTGCAAGCGAAGCAGCTTCGAGCCAGAGCGACTCGATCGTTTCATCCCTTGCTGCGTCTTGCGCCCTGTCGAGAAGACACTCTGCAGCCGTGAAAAGTCCTGCCTCAGCATCCGCCCAACGCTGTTCGGCCACAGCCATTCGAACGTGCCAGAGCAATTGGTGAAGATCATCTCCGAAATATTCCGGCCATTTGATCAGCAGCGGTTTGAAAAGTCGGACATCGGCTGATTTGGGCTTCGTCCGGCGGCCCGCTTCCACAACAAGACGCAAAAAGTCCTCGGGCATCTTGAAGGGGCTGGCTTCTCGGCGCCAGAGTTCGAGCAGCTTCTCTGCGCGATATTCGCCCGGAGACAGAGGACCAACGGATTCCTGCAGGATGAAACGCTCATCATTCATGGGAGATCTCGGTGCAAAATAAAGCGCCAGCATGGCGCCTCGGCCAAGACTCACAATCGGTCCATCGGCATCTCCGAAAATATATCGAACAAATTCAATGCCAAGCTGCCGAGCAGCTCTGTCAAGGGCTTCCTTCATTGGGGCGGTCCCCATCAAGCGCTTTTGCGCCGCAGCGGTTCCACTAACCGCCTTGCCGCCGGCATTCTGCCCAAGCAAATCGCCGGATAGCCGAGCGAGCACTTCCGCCTCTATCACCTTAACAACGAGCAAAAGCACCGCAGCCGTTTCCGCGTTCGACGGTACGGCAAGATGCCCCTTCAGCCGATATTGACTCTCTGCAAGCGCATCACGATCACGCTGAGACGCTTTCGCCGCGCATCGCACATCGAGCACACGAAGGAGCAGTTCTTCGAAGAACGTCCGATCGATAAAACGCGCATAGGCCAGACGTTTTTTCAAATCCAGCACATTCCCTTCCATGAAAAGGGAACGCAGGAGCCAAAACCGATCCGCTTCTGCCCGACAGGCTTCAGCGCTCTCTGTGAGCACTTCGGCCGGATGCGGCCGGATGTCAGCCTCAGCCTTCTTTCGTGCAGGCAGCACTGCTGCGCGGCGCCTGTCCATGGCGCAAGAAAGCCAAGCCAAACAGTCCGCCGGCACTTCAAAATCCTCCCCCGCAAACATGACCGTCATCAGGGCCAGCACCTCTAAAACTTCCTCAGCCGGCCGCAAAAGCGATGTGAGCGACATCAGTTCGTTCAATCCGGTTTCGACATCACGTTCATCTTGGGAGAAATAGAGAAACGCCGCGGCACGCCATAAGCGCTGATGAAAACTCAATGCACTGCTGCATTGCTGCATCAAGGTGCCGTTTTGGCCGACACGCAGTATGGTTCGGCGCCATTGGGCAGTCTCCTGCGCGTCCGATCCTTTGCCAGCGTTCTCTTCAGGCTGCAGAAAACTCAAAAGAGCAGAAAAAACAGCCGGCCAAGCGCGAGCAATAAGGTGCTCGGCCTTTTGAGTCTCCCCCAAGGCGAAAAGCTCATCAACGAGCGTCGGCACCAGAATATCGTCCTCCATTCCCGCCGCTGCTCGGGCATAAGCCCACTCGGCACGCAGACGGCGAACGGGACTGCTGAAATCCGCCGGCATCCGATCTGCCGAACCCGATGGGGGCAGAGCATATCCTTCGAGCTCATTGATGAGCCGCTTCGCCTCATCCCAGCGCTCAAGTCCAATGGCTGTCCGAATACACCATTCGAGGCGCTCCTGGGGATCAGGAAAAAGTTCCTCACCATAAGACTTGAGCGCTTCATCGAGCAGGAAAAAGTCAAACCGGTCGCCGGCCTTCAGCACTGCATCAAAAAGCGTATGCCATGCTCGAGCTGGCCGGCCGGCCGTTCCTGCGTCCCAATCGCGCCACTTGGCAATGAAATCCGATGCCGCATAGATTCCGGGAAGCGGACCATTTTCGGTGGTTGGCGTAAATATCACCTGGTCGGGCTGAAGTACATACGCAATAACAGGAAGCGACATAAAGGACAAATCAAAGAGACACCATCAGCAGAGCGGCGGCCTCGTTATTGGCCGCTGCCCCCGCTGTTAGGCAAAGTCTACCGATCCTGCGGAGCTGCATCGACCCGCCGTTCCGTGCCGCAAAATACTGCTTCGTCCGAAGAAAATCTTCGTTCTTGTTTATGAAGCTTTCGGGCTCAGCGAAATCTTCAGCAGAGCCAACAAATTTCCAGCCGAATTTTGAATCCAAAGTGCTGGGAATCAACCATTAAGCCGTTCAGTCTCCCTAAGCACCTTATGCATGCCATGAATTAATTGTTGGTTTTTCCCGTTTCGAGAACCATACAGACGCGCATTGAAAATCGTTATGATCTCGAGCATGTCTTGGGCGAGATCTTCGTCAAAGGATGCGTCACTGCCTTTGTTGACAATGACCACTTCCACATTCTTGGCTTCACATACGGCAAATACAAGTTCTGCGCCGAATCTCAGCAATCGATCCTTCTGAGTAATAACGAGACGCTCCACGTCCTCGTTGACTAATATATTCAAAAGTTGAAGAAGCCCTTTTTTGTGGTAATTCATCCCAGATCCAAAATCTGAAATCATCTCAAAGCGCCAACCGCGTCCCGTACAAAAAAGCTCCAAGATCTCTTTTTGTTTTTCCAAATCTGCTTTTTGATCACTGCTCGATACTCTGGCATAAGCAATGGTTCGGCCGTCCGTTTTTTTCTTGTGCGTGTGCTCCATACAAACTTTCAATCAGAGCTGCATCGTATCTGCGATGACCTGCCTGCGTGCGTTTAGGCACTAGTCGTCCCAAAGCTTCCCAACGCCGAAGTGTGGTAATGGAAACGCCCAGACGTTCCGCGGCTTCGCCAATACTCAAAAATCTATTCATCGTGCTGATATATGGCTATGTAGTAATAGGTTTACGAGGTCGGATCATCAGGCTTAGGACTTCGCACAGACCGGACGGTGGTGAAGCCCCAAAAGCAGCCAGACGAAAGCCGCGGCAGCAAAGGCCGAGCCCAGCCAGAAAGTGGCTGACGGACCGACAAACTCCCAGATCGTGCCGGCAACGAGTCCGGCAGCAAGCGCAGCCACACCGCTCGCGAAGCTGAAAAGCCCAAAAGCCGTGGCCCGCTTTTCTTCCGGAGCGGCATCTGCCGTCATCTTGGAGAAAACGCCCTGTGTAGCGCCAAGGTGGAGCCCCCAAAGCGCAGCGCCGAGCGATGCTCCCACGGGCGTAGCCCAGACGGCAAAGACGACGTCTGACAAAGCCAGGAAAACCAAACCCAGCGCGAGAAGCCGTTCAGCGGGCATGTGGTCGGAAAGTTTTCCAATCGGTACGCATGCCAGTGAAAAAACAATGTTGACGCCCACCATCAAGAGCGGCACGGCAGCCGTTGAGATGCCCGAGTCCGCTGCACGAAGCACAAGGAAGGCATTGGAAAAGCGAGCAAGTGAAAAGAGAATACCCAGCACAAGCAGCGCTCGAAAGGCCGGACCTGCGACCGTGAAGCACTCCGCCAGATCGCTCCAGCGTCTGACGGCAGGACGTTTCGCGGCGGGCTTCTCCGGAGCATCTTCAACGCCCATGAGAATGAGGAGCAGACAAAGCGCGCCGGGAATCAATGCCAGCCAAAAGATGGAACGAAGATCATCCGTCCAGAAAAAGAGAAAGAGGCTCGCCAGGGCCGGCCCGACGAAGGCACCGGCTGCATCGAGCGACTGACGAATGCCGTATGCCTCGCCCCACAGCGGCTTAGGCGTTACCGCAGCAACAATGGCGTCACGAGGCGCCCCGCGAAGCCCTTTGCCGATGCGGTCGGAAACGCGTGCAGCAAAAACAAGCGCCACAGAATCGGCTAGTGCAAAAACAGGTTTTGAAAGAACCCCCAGTGCATAACCGAGGAATACAAGAAGCTTACGGTGACCGAAACGGTCGGCAGCCGCCCCCGAAAAGACCTTCGTAATAAGCGCTGCGCCTTCGCCGGCACCTTCAACCAAGCCGATCAGCACTGCGCTCGCGCCTAAAGGCCCAGCCATAAAGAGGGGCAGCAGTGCATGAATCATCTCCGAAGAGATGTCCATTAAAAGACTCACAAAACCCAAAGCCCAGACCGTTCGAGGGACTTTTAGTCCTTTGCGTTCTTGGGCTTCATTCTCTGGATGGAGATCTCCCTGCGCACTTTGCGGTGCGGCATCGTTCTTTTGCTGTTCAGTCATTTTGAACGTTGAGCGTTTTTGAACTTGGCTGCTGCCATGGAAGGAAAAATTGTCAGCCTGCACCGTCAAAAACACGTGAAGACCGTGTTAATACACCGTCAAACCTCGCTTTGACAGCCTCGCCCCCAAAACAATAAAGGCGGATGCTCCAAGTCATCCGCCTCCTTGCTTCGCTCGTTTTTTCTGCTCTCCCGAATCAGCTTGCGAGCAGCATCTTGTCGGAAACGCCGTCACCCGCCTTTTCGAAGAATTTCAAAAGATCCACCGTGGTGAGCTTGGCTTTTTCCTCGCCGCGCACATCAAGGATCGGACGACCGTCGTGCATCATGATGAGACGGTTGCCGTAGCGAAGCGCATCGCGCATGTTGTGCGTAATCATGAGCGTGGTGAGCTTTTGCTCCGTCACGAGCCGTTCAGTGATTTCAAGCACTTTGGCTGCCGTCTTCGGATCAAGAGCGGCCGTATGTTCATCAAGCAGCAGCAGCTTTGGGCGCACAAGCGTCGCCATAAGCAGCGTAAGCGCCTGGCGCTGACCGCCCGAGAGCAGCCCCACGTGTGCGGTCATGCGGGTTTCAAGACCCAGACCAAGCATTTTCACCAGTTCGGCAAAGCGAGCATTACGGTCAGCGCGATCACTCCAGCGCAATGTCGGACGACGTCCGCGTCGGTCAGCGACGGCCAGATTTTCTGAAATCATCATGCCCGCAGCCGTGCCGCGCATCGGGTCTTGGAAGACTCGGCCGATCATGGACGCTCGCTTCCATTCAGGCATTTTGGAAATTTCTACGCCGTCGATTTTGATCGAACCCGAATCGATAGGAAAGACGCCGGCAATGGCATTCAGGGTGGTTGATTTACCCGCACCGTTAGACCCGATGACCGTACAGAAATCACCGTCATCAAGCGTGAAGCTTACGCCCCGAAGCGCTTTTTTTTCATTGGCTGTACCGGCGAAGAAAGTCTTTTTGACGTTCTGGAGTTCAAGCATTTCAAATGTCCTTCGTCTGAGTGTTTTGCGTTTGATGGGAGAACGAAAGGCCCGTCAGGCATCAGCCGTGAGCGCGCAGTCCTGCGCATTTCTCCTTAATCAAAGGCAGCGCGAGTGCGAAGGCGACGAGTACAGCCGTGAAAAGCTTGAGGTCGTTCGGAGGCATGCCCATTTCGAGCACGAAGGCAATAACGAGACGATAAACGATGGAACCCAGAATGACGGCAATCAGGCTCGTTTTAAAAGACTTGGGCGAAAAAAGCACTTCGCCGATGATGACCGAAGCGAGCCCAATCACGATGGTGCCCACACCCATGCCGACGTCGGCAAAACCATTGGCCTGTGCCACTGTTGCGCCCGACAAGGCCACCAGCGCGTTGGAAATCACCAGCCCCAGCACAACCATCGTATTGGTATTGATGCCCTGCGCGCGGGCCATCTGCGGATTGAAACCCGTAGCGCGGATGGCGGTGCCCAGTTCCGTGCCGAAGAACCAGTACAGAATGACGGCAATCAGCGCTGCGAAGATAAGGCCAACGGCGAGACCAGATACCGCAACAGACAGTCCCAGCGAATTCTCAAGAATCGTGAAAACCGTTTCGTCCTGCAAAAGGCCAATGTTGGACTTGCCCATGACATGGAGATTGACCGAATAAAGCCCAATCATGGTAAGAATGCCCGCGAGCAGCGCCGGAATACGCAGCTTCGTCGTGAGGATGCCGGTGACCGCGCCGGCCAGTGCGCCGGCAATCAGCGCGAGCACAAAAGCGGCAGGCAGTCCCAGCCCGGAAGTGATCGCCGTAGCGGCAGCCGCTGCGCCCAGAGGGAAAGAGCCCTCCACCGACAAATCGGCAATGTCGAGAATGCGGAAGGTCAGAAATACGCCGAGCGCAAGCACGGACCACTGAAGGCCTTGGCCGACGGTAGAGATCAGAAGATCGAGCATGAAAATTCCTTTGTAGGTACGCTCGAGCACCATTTGAAAAACGGTGCACTCGATTGTTTTTTAGGTGGAAGATTGAATTCTAGGGCTTTCTTGAGCGCTTTCTCTGAGAGACAATTTTCTCTGCTAGGCGAGATTCCTCAGGTCGCTTGCGCATTCTCAAGCCGAAAAAAGAAAAGCGGAGCCGTTCGAGCACTTTTCACAGCGCTTTATCGACTCCGCTCTGGCGGCGCGGCCTCTATGCGAGGCTATTGAAAGAGCACCGCTCCTTTTTTAAGTTCTTCGGGGATCGTCACGCCGATCGCCTCAGCTGCCTTCACATTAAAGACGGGGGTACCGGTGGCAACATGCTGAACCGGCATTTCTGCGGGCTTTTTCTTCCCTTCAAGAATATCTGCGCCCATCTGACCGGTCATGCGGCCGATTTCGTAATAGTCCACGGAAATGGAGCCCAGACAGCCGGCTTCGGTCATGCCGCGTTCGCCAGCCACAACCGGCAGCTTCACGGGATTTGTCACTTTGACCAAAGCAGGGATAGCGGAGGCAAGCACATTGTCGGTCGGGAGCCAGAGGCCGGCGACCTTGCTCGAAATACTTGCCACAGCCTGCTGAATATCGTTCACGTTGGAAACGGTCGCTTCAAGCACTTCAACGCCGCGCTTTGCGGCGGCCTGCTTAAAGATTTCAACCTGATAGGCGGAATTGATTTCGCTCGAGTTGTAGATCGTGCCCACCACCTTAGCGTTCGGGATGAACTTCAGAAGCAGATCCAGCTGAGCTTCAATCGGCCCCAAGTCAGATACGCCCGTCACATTGCCGCCGGGCGCTTCATCGGACTTCACGAGCTTGGCCGCCACAAAGTCTGTAATCGCGGTAGCAACGATCGGGGTGTTCTTGGCAACCGTCGCGACAGCCTGAGCGGCAGGCGTTGCAACAGCAAAAATCACCTTGTCCTTATTGGACACGAAACGATTGGCAATATTGTGAAGGTTCGACTGGTCGCCCTGAGCATTCTGAATATCAAGCTTGATATTGACGCCGTCCTTGAAGCCGCGTTCAGCGAGCGCATCAACCACACCCTTCGTACAGGCATCGAGCGCGGCGTGCTCAACGAGCTGAACAATGCCGACGGGCGTAAGTTCAGCCTTAGCGGCGGCACCGGCAGCCGGCGCGGATTTGTCGCCGCAGCCTGCAAGCGCGAGTGCAACAGCCGCAGACAAAGCAAGTACGCCGCGGCGAGAAAGGGAAGATATCTGCATGGGAACACCTTTTGTGATGCGCGCGCGAACCTGCAAAACTGCAGATTCGCGAAACCAATTACATTGATTATGCAGAAAACATCGCTGCTAATTTCAGCACATTACAAGCTTTCACCTAATGCGAACAGAGTAGTGCAGCTCGATCTTAAGCAAGAGGCGTTCAAATCTTCGGCATCGCCTGCATCCTTCCGAGCGCAACGAGCACCTTATTTTCGCGGCACGTTGCGAAAAATGACGCCGGCGATCCGACGCACCCAAAGACGGGGCAGTATTTGAGCCGATACAGCAAGCACCGTATTCCAGCAGCCGTCAATCTTCACCGTTCGCCCTGCTTCCATTGCGGCCCACCCGGCCTCCGCGCATGCCGCAGCCGAGCGCTCCCATTTGTCGAGCGAAATACGGCCGAAGGCCGACTCGTCGAGTCCCGCAGCTTCACCGAACTCCGTTGCTGTCGGGCCGGGACAGAAAGCCGTAGCAGATACCCCCGTACCGCGGAGTTCTTCAGAGAGACTTTCGGTAAAAGAGACGACATAAGCCTTGGTGGCGGCATAGACGCCGAATCCAGGACAAGCCTGGAAGGCCGCCGTCGAAGCGACATTAAGAATGCGGCCCCGCCCGAGCCGTTTCATCGCACGGGCTGCTTCAATGGAGAGTCCCGTGAGCGCTGCGATATTGAGCCGCAGCATTTTGCTGATGCGCTCTTCGTCGGCATCCACCATGGGACCAAAATCACCAAACCCCGCATTGTTGATGAAAATTTCGGGCGTCACGCTGCGCGTCTCCAAGAAATCCATGAGACGCGAAAGCTCTGCGAACTCTGTTAAATCGAGCGCAAGCACCCAAGGCTTCAGGCCACTGGCCGTCTCGATTTCAGCGGCAAGCGCTTCCAAACGCTGCTGACGGCGGGCCACGAGCACCGGCCGATAACCTTCACGAGCGGCAATTCGCGCAAACACCGCCCCTAAACCGCTTGATGCGCCGGTGATGACGGCAACGGGCGCCACTCTTTCCTTTTGTGCCATGATTGGGCAATCTCCTTCTCCAGAGTCGGTTATTTTGCCCCGCTCGAAGGACCTCTGCCGGCCAGGAGAAACGGCAAACCTGCAAATATTCGAAACTTAACTGTCTTTTCGCCCATTGCAGGAGCGCTCCGGCAAGCGCAAAATTTTGAGTTCCAACCTTTCACCGAATACAGCACTCTCTCCGATGCCAGATTTCAAGCAGTTCAAAAAAATTATGACTCAAGCCATTTCCGCAGCGGCGCTTTCCGCCGCACTGTCCTCCGGCGCAGCCGCGCTTGAACCTGTTTCTCCGCAGCCTTCGCAGCCGCTCACTTACGCCAATCCGGCCTATGCCAAGGTGACGCCCGAAACCGCCAAGAAAATGATGGCTGAAGGCGTCGTGGTGATCGATGTCCGTGAACCTCAAGAGTTTGCAGAAGGTCACGTTCAGGGCGCCGTTAATGTACCGCTCTCGACCTTTCATCCCGGCATGCGGCTCGAAGCCGCGCCCGACTTCAATCAGAAGGTGCTTGTGCAGTGCCGCTCGGGGGTGCGCGTCGAACGCGCCGCTAAGATCCTGATTGAATCGGGCTATAAGCACATTTACAACATGTACGGCACGATGCAGTGGCCGTATGAGTTGGTGCGCTGAGCCGCTCGACAACAGAAGTGACGAGGCTTGATCCAGTCAAACCGTCACTTCGGCCGCTTCGCCTTGGGCTGCCCCAAGACGACGGGGAGCGTTCATTCCCGCTCGGAATGGGTGCGGCAGCATGGCGACATGCTGCCGCAGACTTGTTTGAGGCCGATGGCTGCCGGCGCTTCCTCCCCCAGAAGTCCATTCAGGGGCTTCTCTCGGCTTGCTTAAGAGACTGCAGGCAAGAAATTCGTTCAAAAATCGCTCGGGCGCACAGCCTTTGAGCACTTCGCCCGAGTCAGCCCGCATGAGTCTGCGCTCATAATGGATGAATCATCATTATTCGCAAAAGGATCTGAACACAGATGGCTCAAGCAATTGACGCACTCGCAGAACTCGTAGGCGCCGAAGCGGCCCGCCGCATCGTAGAATTCCGCCGCGACATGCACCAGCACCCGGAAATCGGGATGGACACGGCCCGTGCCGCTGACAAGATTGAAGCGTTTCTCCAGACGCTTCCGGTCGAACAGGTTCATCGATTCGCCGGCAACGGCGTGTGCGCCGTCATTCGCGGGAAAAAAGACGGTCCGATGATTGGTTTGCGCGCGGATACAGATGCGCTCCCCATTCAGGAAGAGACTTCAGTTGCCTGGAAGAGCGCAATTGACAAATGCGCCCATTTGTGCGGCCACGACGGTCACACCGCTGGTCTGCTTGCCGCAGCCGCACTGCTCGCGCAGACCAGAGACTTCGCCGGTTCCGTTGTGCTCATCTTCCAGCCTGGGGAAGAAGGCTGGGCAGGCGCGGACAAGATGATTAAGGACGGGCTCTTTGACCGCTATCCGTGCAGAGAAGTGTTTGCCATTCACGGCGCTCCTTCCCGTCCGCTCGGTACGATTGCCGTGCGCGAAGGCGCCATGACGGCTTCCGTCGATATCGCATACATGACCGTTGAAGGCCGAGGCGGCCACGGCGCTCGCCCGCAGGAAACGATCGACCCCATGCCGGCCGCAGCCGAGCTGATTCTGGCGCTTCAGACGATCGTCGCACGAAACATCAACCCCGCTGACTCCGCCGTGGTGAGCTGCTGCTTTGTACAGGCGGGCGATCCGCTCGCGCCCACAGTAATCCCTCAGCGCGTCAATCTGTCGGCAACGATCCGTACCCACAGCCCGAAGGTACGCGACAAAATTGAAGCCCGCTTTAATGAAATCACCCGGGGCATCGGCACGGTATTTGGCGGTGAAGTCAAGCTTGACTACCAGCGCCGCTATCCGCCCCAGATTAATGATCCTGCGCTGGTGCGCGCCATCCTGCCGGCACTTCAGTCGGTGTACGGCGAAGCGGGTGTCGACACCAAGTTTGCGCCGAGCATGGGCGGCGAAGACTTCGCCTTCATGAGCGAAAAGGTACCCGGCGTTTATATGCAGGTGGGCCTCGGCGACGAAGGACACACCGCACAGCTTCACAATCCGGGCTTTGACTTCAACGACCTGGGCCTTGCGTACGCAGCCCGCACGTTTGCTGCGATCGTGCAGGAACGCCTGCCGCTCAACTGAGCGCTACAGCACAAACTGCAATCCTCAAGACCTCGAACAGCGCTGTTCGAGGTCTTTTTTTCAGCGCTCTCAGCCTCGCCGGCAGACTTCATTGAGCGCGATGGAAGCGCACATCATGCCCATGCTGGCCGTGACGACAACGCCGGAACCGTAGCCGGAACAGGCAAGTCCAGACGACTGCGTGACGGCACAGGTCTCTGCCTCCAGCGGTTTTTTCACGGGCTCCGCAGAATAGACCGACGCCACGCGAAAAAGCGGCGCCATCGGCTTGCCGGGGCGGCCGGCATCGGGCGAAGCTTTTGGGAATCCGTAGGCCTTGCGCAGGCGATAGCGAACGGAAGAAAGCAGCGGATCGCCCGTAATGCGTCCGAGGTCGCCCGTGCGGATTTGGGAAGGATCCACGCGTCCGCCAGCCGCGCCGGACGTCACAATGAACTGCTTAAATTTTCGGCAGTGTGCAATGAGCGCAGCCTTGGCGCGCACTTGATCAATACAGTCGAGCACTACTGCATCCGCGGGGATTAATGCTTCAACATTGTCCTCGTCCACGAATTCTTCAACGAGACGAACTTCCGCTCGCGGATTGATGAGCGCAATACGCTCCTTGAGGGCCGCAATCTTTGCTTTGCCGTACTCGTCGCCCAAAGCCTGAATTTGGCGATTGGTGTTGCTTTCGGCCACCTGATCGAGATCGATGAGCGTAATGAGCCGAGCATCGGTGCGGGCGAGCGCCTCAACCGCCCAAGAGCCGACGCCGCCCACCCCGACAACGCAGAAATGCGTCTTCGCGATGGCTTCGGCGCCGTCGCGGCCGTAAAGACGGGCTACACCGCCGAAGCGGCGTTCATAGTCGATGACGTGAGCTGATGGCTGCATGATGGACGAATCCTGTTGGAAGCGGCGGCAAACGATGCGAGACACACTTGATCGTGCCTGGTTGGAACGCCGCAATGATAGCGAAGGATCTCACGGGCTATGCTCCGCATCCGTCAATGCTGTTGCCAGGGCGTACCGACGCCGCTAAACTGCCGGCCATCGAGCCGTCTGCGGGAAAAGCCTGCCGACAGATCCAGACTTCTCCGCCGCTTCCAACCGTTTTTTGTTATGACAAGCTTCCTCCGGGCAGTCCTTCCTCAAACGCTTTGCGCTCGCTTTGAATCATGGCGAAAGAATGGCGCCAGCACGCCTTCGGTTTTAGTGAACGGATTGCTGCTCACGCTTTTGCTCGTGATCTTTCCGCTCGAACGTGAGCCCTTTCGGACATTAAGAAGCCGTCTGCGGGACTACTACCCTCAGATCAACCCGGAATGCCCTCGCCTTTTGGATTCGCTGCGCGTCATCATTCAGTCTTTTTGGCTTCTATTTGTGAAGCCCGGCCGACCGTCCGGCGCGGAGGCGGTTGAAAAAGTGCTGGCCGGATTGCGGGCTGCCGGGCGCATCATCAATCGTGTAGGCGAACTCTGGGGCAATTTTTGTCTTTCGATCATTCGGCGCGTGAAGCCGCTTTCTGAAGCGTCGAATGCCGGAGATTCAGAGAAAGTGAGCGATCGTGCGCAGTTCTCCTTAGGCGAAAAGACACTCATCGCCATTGCCGTGATTCTGGGTCTCATTCTGGCGGCGATCTGTATCACTCAGCCCTTCAATCTGCAGGGGCAGGTGGTCTTTCTCACCTTCATGTTCTTCTCGATGATCGCATTGGCACGCATCCGAGCACGTATCAGTCTGATGCTTCTCTTTGTGATCTCAATCGTCGTGTCCGGGCGCTACCTCTGGTGGCGCTGCACGTCAACGGTCAACAGCGACACGGCACTTGATCTGTTCTTTTCCTGTGCGCTGCTCCTCGCCGAACTCTATGCTTTCGCGGTGATGGTGCTCGGTTACTTCCAGGTCTGCTGGGTACTCGACCGAAAGCCCTACCCGCTCCCGGCCAACCGCAAAGTTTGGCCCACTGTCGACATCTTCATTCCGACTTATAACGAATCGCTTGACGTCATCAAGCCGACGGTCTACGCCGCTTTAAACCTCGACTGGCCCGCTGACAAGCTTCGTGTCTACCTTTTGGACGACGGCAGCCGTGACGCCTTTAAAGCATTTGCCGATGAAGTGGGTGCGGGCTACATCAAGCGTGAAGAACATAACCACGCCAAAGCAGGCAACATCAATCATGCAATGACGGTGACCGACGGCGAATTCATCGTGATTTTCGACTGCGACCACGTGCCCTCATGCGACTTTCTCCTTTCAACCATGGGCTGGCTCGTCAAGGATCCGAAGATTGCGCTCGTGCAGACGCCGCATCACTTCTATTCTCCGGATCCGTTCGAGAAAAATATGCATCTCGACCGGCGTCTGCCGATTGAAAATTCGCTCTTTCACGACTTCATTCAAAAGGGCAACGACACGTGGAATGCCACCATGTTCTGCGGGTCTTCTGCCGTCATGCGCCGCGCAGCCTTAAATGAAGTGGGCGGCATTGCCGTCGAAACCGTGACCGAAGACGCGCATACCTCACTCAAACTCAATCGCCGCGGCTGGTCTTCCGCCTTCATTGACCGTGCAGTGGCGTCCGGGCTTTCCACTGAAACACTTTCCGCTCACATCGGGCAGCGCATCCGCTGGGCGCGCGGCATGATTCAGATTTTCCGTCTGGACAATCCGCTTTTCGGACGAGGCCTCACGCTGCCGCAGCGTCTGTGTTTCTTCAACGCGATGCTCCACTTCCTGCATGGGCTTCCGCGCCTGATTTTTCTCGTCGCGCCGCTGCCATACATGTTCGCGGACATTTACATCATCTACGCAACGGCGGCTTCGATCTTCGCATACGTGATTCCGCACATGGTTCACTCTGCCGTCACCAACCAGATGCTCCAGCGCGGATACCGATATCCGTTCCTCTCGGGCGTTTATGAAACGATTCTCTCGTGGTACATCCTCATTCCAACGACGGTTGCGCTTATCGCTCCGCATGTCGGTAAATTCAATGTGACGGCCAAAGGCGGCACCATCGACAAGAAATACTTGGACTGGGACATCTCCAAACCCTATCTCGTGCTCATCGCACTCAACCTGATTGGACTGGCCATCGGCGTTGGCAAAGCGTTCTTCTCGCCCAATCCGGAGTTCCTGACGCTCATCATCAATCTCGGCTGGATCGTTTACAACCTGATGATTCTCGGAGCCTCAATGGCCGTTGCTGTCGAAGAGGTCCAGACCCATGCCTTCCCGCGTGTGCCGCTTTCCGTTCCTGTGGAAGTTGAAGCAGACGGTGTTGTCCGTCAGGCTGAACTCGTTGAATATTCTCAGGTCGAAGTTCGAATCAAAAATTTGGACGAAGCGCTGACGCGTCTCTCTGAAGGCCAAGCAGTCCGACTGCATCTTTCTGACGGCGAGCATCGTTTCACATTCACCGCGGCTGCCGGTGTTTTCGAAACAAAGGGCATTCGCGACTTCACCATGCGCTTTGCTGACAAAACAGAAGAACGCAATTTCAATCGATGCACCTTTGCGCGCCGCGGCATGTGGGCGACCACGCCGGACCCGACGATTGACGACCGATTCCTCACCGGGTTTGTACAGCTCTGGAATATTGCCGTCTACGGCTATCGTTCGATGATTGAATTCCTGCCAGGCAAAACGCTTCCGGCACTGCGCGACGGCATCATTTCATTCCTGCCGAAAACCCCGTCCGCTTATAAAACAGAGGCCTAAAGCGAATCTCAGCGATTTAGCACACGCCGTACCCAGTTTTCGATCTGCACCTTTGCACGGTCAACCTCAGTGCCGACAACGCTCAGAGACTCAAGAAACTGAGCGTTGGGAGCCCGAGTGCGCAGTTCTCGGTCACTCGTTCCAAAACCGCTGCCGGCATGCGTGCAAAAGTGTGCAACCTCTTTCCCGGAGAGATTGGCAGCACTCAGAAACGAATTAACCGCCGGCGGCAATTTTCCCCACCAAATCGGATGTCCCAAAAAGATGAGGTCATATTTGGAAAGGTCTGGAAGTGTTCCTGCAAGCATCGGTTTTTCATCGCGGCGAAGTTCATCCTCTGCTATACGCGTCGTTTCTCGATAATTGGCCGGATAGTTTTTTTCCGTTTGAATTTCGTACAAATCGCCCCCCGTCAGTGCCGAGATGAGCTGAGCCATTTTTGCCGTATGACCGATCTCCAGCACTTCGGTGCCGCCCGGCGCATAGTTTTCACCTTTTCGCGAATAGCAGACAACAAGTACTCGAGCCGAGTGTGTTTGATTTAAACCAGCTGCTCGGTCAGACGCGGCTGCTGTTTGCAGCCTCATAATGGTGTCAGCATTGGACGCAGATGAGGGAATACGGCTTCGCGGCATAAAAACCTCCGCATGGGATTGGAATCAAAATGGAGGACTGACACTGCAGACAGGTGAAGCCTGCATCAGCCTTTTCACAATAGGTTGTCACTCTAAAGAATTGGGCTCCTGATGTTTTGCCGCATTCTGTACGATGAATGCCTCTTCCTCTTAATCAGCCGCACCCGCCTTTCTGTGCAAAGCACCGAATTCGACCATCGCCGCATATTGCCGCAAGTGCTTAGATGTCAATGAAATCAAGATGAGCGACAAAATCCAAATGAAGACAGCGCAGAGGAGCTGCCAAAGCGGCACATAGTTCGCCAGCACCGAAGCCATAAAACCAAAAATCGCTGACGCTGCATAACCGACGGCATATATCAATGCGAGCATTTCCGCGCGTTCATCCGCATGAATATCTGCCATGCTGATTTTCATCGCTGCAGCAGCCCCAATACCGCTGAATAAACCGCATCCCGCCCAGGACAATACAAATCCCAGAAAATTTTGGCAGACAAACGCGCCGATGGCTAAGGTCATGGCTGCGAGCATAAGCACCAGCGAATACTGCAGCGCACGCAGTGCACTGCCTCGCAGCAAAAAGCCTCCCCACGCAAATAGAGCGATAAAGCCTACAAAGACCACTGCTGCGGCAAGTCGATCGTCATGCCCCAGAAGTGTTTCCGCAAGCGGCGCGGAAAAGGCCTGCGCAAAGGCGCCAAGTGTCCAGCCTCCGATGACGGCGGCCATAAATGGCAAAAAGATCGGACGAATCCGCTTCGGCAGTTTTAAAGCTGGCATCAGCAAATCCTTCAGCGGGATTGGTCGGCAATGAGCTGTTTCGGCGGAAAGATAAATGGCGGGCAGCATCAAGGCAGCAGCCGTGCCCAGCAATAGGATCAGCCACTGCAGCGGCATTTTGAGACTTTCAACCCATATGCCGGTCAGCAAAGCGCCGACTGCGAAGCCAATGGAAGGCCCTCCGCCTACGATTGCTGCAGAGACTGCGGAACTTTTGGCATATAGGGCAGGAATAGATTCAATAATCCACGCGATCACTGCGGAAGCCGTCAGTCCTGACGCAAATGCCCTGCAGCAAGCGGGCAATATAAAGTGCCGCAAGACTCTCGAGATTGCTGAGCAGCATAAGCACCGCCAACACCAAAAGCGCGGCGAGAGCAGCCATAGGCCGTCGACCGAAACGGGTAGATAAACGGCCAAAGAAAAGCAGGCTCGCAGCACATCCCGCAAAGTAGGCAATCGTTGTCATTGCTGCGTCTCCTGTTGTTATAGCGAGCGACGTACGGATAGCTGCAAGCAGCGGTATTACAAGCGAACTTGACGCAAAGGTAAGAAGCAATACAGCAAAGCCGGCATATACACTTGTCCGTACCGAGTGCTTAGAGCGCAGACGGGCAAGAAAACAACGAGTGATCACTCCCCAGCCTGAATCTCTGGACCACCCACCCGCTGTCAAGCGGTCTACCGCTGTTTTTGATTCCGGAACTGAGGGCTGTCTCAGGCAAC